>SAMEA104315423__coassemble_6218_pt1 | contig 3672 bp, 3 predicted proteins | sample SAMEA104315423__metabat2_low_PE_024 | metagenome-assembled genome bin SAMEA104315423 (sample SAMEA104315423) | gut metagenome | biome: Monkey gut; feature: monkey-associated habitat; material: faeces | place: China | collected 2013 | reverse complement strand
CAATGCCCACCTGCACATTCGGAAACTGAGGAAGCACATAGTATTTTTCAATCGGTGCTTTTGCCATGGCAAAGGAATAGTTGCCGCCCTGAAAATGCTCATGACTGAGAATCGAACCGCCCACAATGGGCAGATCTGCATTCGAGCCAATGAAATAGTGGGGCAAAATATCCAGCACATCAAACAGTTTCTCAAACACTGCCGCATCGATCTTCATTGCTGTATGCTTTTCGTTGAACACAATGCAATGCTCGTGGTAATAGCCATAGGGTGAGTATTGCAGCTGCCACGGTTCTCCCTGAATTTGCAGCGAAACCGGACGCAGATTCTGCCTTGCCGGTTGTTTCAAGTTGCCGGCAAACCCTGCATTTTCCGGACACAGCTGGCACTTGGGATATGCAGATGCCTTGGCAGATTTTGCTGCGGCAATGTCCCTGGGATCGGTTGATCGTAATGTCCAGCGTGCCGTATTCGGAAGCATATGTCCACTTCAAATCCTTTGCAATTCTGCCCCGACGCACATAATTCAGGTTCTGGCTAAACGCATAGTACCAGCTCGTTGCTGCTTCCGGCGATACAGCGTAGTGCTTCCGAAAAGATGCCATCACCTCTCTGGGCATAGGTGTCAACACGCCCATAAGCCTGGTATCGAACAAATCCCGTGAGGCACTGGTATCCGGAATGAGATGCTGTGCACAGGCATAGTCGATCAGTGGCTGCAAAATCGCATCAATCTCTGTTTTCGAAGATGCATCTCCGCTGGTCTGCCAATCGTTCAGTTGAAAAATCTCCATGTACTGATTCTGTACCACATAACGATCTTCCGGTTGGATCAAATCGTTTTGTAATCCGTAATCCATCAGCTTTTGAATTTCATCGCAAATCATCTGTCTCACTCCTCGTATCCATTTGGGTGGTGCGTATGCCAATTCCACGCACTGGCAATGATCTCCTCCAGGCTAAAATACGCATATTATGCTTCTCCTTTCAATGAAAAATGGAACTGTGTTTCCTGCCGGTACGGGGTATTTGCACGCAAAATTGGCGAGGGAAAATTAGGATGATTGATGGCGTCCGGAAAATTCTGCGTTTCCAGGCAAAAGGCACCTCGTTTTCCGTAAGCACAACCGTCTTTTCCCAAATCCGCCGGAGTTTCTACGAAATTGGCAGTATACACATGAATGGCGGGCTGCGTTGTTTTGCAGGTAAGCCGGATTCCGCTCTCTGTGCTGTATGCCTCCGCCTGAATCGGTGAATCGGAACGAACGGCAAAACTATGATCTAATCCGGCTGCGTTCTGAATCTGCACGCAATCCTCCTGAAATGCTGCCAGAATCGGCTTGTATGCGCGAAAGTCAAAGGGCGTTCCTGCAACCGGTGCGATTTCTCCTGACGGAATAGAAGTCTGGTCAATTGGAATGTAGGAATCCGCAAAAAGTTTCAGCATATGATGCGCCAGTGTTCCACTTTGGTGTCCGTCCAAATTGAAATAGCTGTGGTTGGTCAGGTTGCAGATCGTATCTTTATCACAAACTGCCTCATAAGCAATGGTCAGAGTATTGGTATTGTCAAAGGTATAGGTAACAGTCATCTGCAAATTTCCTGGATAATGTTCCTCACCGTCCGGACTCTCTGTGGTGAAAGCAACGCTGTTCCCGCTGCATTCCGCCTGCCAGATACGCCGGCTCAAGCTGCGGTAACCGCCGTGCAAATGGTGGTTTCCATCGTTGCAGTTCAGCTGTATCTGCTGGCCGTTCAGGACAAATCGTCCGTGACAGATACGGTTGCAGCATCTTCCTACAGTTTCGCCAAAATATTCTCCGCCGGTTTCATAGCCTTTCACATGGGCATAACCCAGCACCACGTCCCGCAGCAGCTTCTGCCGATCCGGCACCAGCAGAGAAACGATCGACGCACCATAATCACAAAGTGTCACACTTGCACCGGAGGCATTCTCAATGCGGTAGAAATGTGCCATCTGCCCACTGGAAGTTGGTTCAAATTCTGAAATCTGTACTTGTTTCATGCGATACACACCCCCATTTCTCAACAAATCCTCAGGCAAACTGCATGCCGCCAATGTTCCGAATCTGGAGGATCTGGCAGCTGCCCGGCCCGAACAATTGATCCATTTTTTCGCAGTAATCTTTCGCCATATGTACCGGCACAAATGCCTGAATAGTTCCAGCAAATCCTCCGCCGTGCACTCTGGAAACGCCTGCATCTCCGAGAATCTGCTTGCTCGCCCAGAGCCCCAGCGTAATACCCTGCTCTGCCGGTTTGCTGCAGGAGTAGAGATTCTGGAGCCATTTCGCAGAGGAATCTCCGGATTCTTTCACCAGTTTCAGAAACCGTGGAAAATCATTGCTGGACAGTGCCTTTGCCTCCTCGGCTGCACGCCGGTTATCCCCGTAGAAATGGGCAGCACGCAAAATAGCACGGTCGGAACAGGCAGTTCGCAATTTCGGAAGTGCCTGCAGGAACGTTTTCTCGTCCACTTCCCGCAGATGATTTTTTCCGAATTGTGCAGCCACCAGATTCATCTCCGCCGGAATGGAAACGTAATCATCTGTTAAATCTGCATGGCTGCCCTTGGTATCTGTAATACAAAGCATATAGCCGGCATCTTCAAACTGACATGACAGCTTTTCGATTTTCGGGTTGTCCGTGTCCTCAAAATCAATGAACACAAATCCACCTACAGAGCTTACCATCTGATCCATCAGCCCGCTCTTTTTTCCGAAGTACCGATTTTCCGCATACTGTCCGATTTTGGCAATCTCTACTGCTCCGGCAGCACCTGCATGATAGTGCTGGTCGATGATAGTGCCGATGAGTACCTCAAAGGCTGCCGAAGACGAGAGTCCGCTGCCGCTCAGGACATTGGAAGTGGTGTAAGCATCAAAGCCGCCTACAGCAACGCCCATTTCCTGAAATCTGGAAACCACACCGCGAATCAGTGCAGCGGACTTTCCCTTTTCCTCCGGATGTACCGTGAGGTCACACAAATCCACATAATCCTGCGGATACCCGGCAGATTGCAGCCGAATCACATGCTCGTCGTGAAATGCCACAATGGCAATGACGTCCAGATCAACAGAGGCAGCCAAAACACAGCCATGCTGGTGATCGGTATGGTTTCCGCCGATCTCGGTTCTGCCGGGTGCAGAAAATACGGCGATCTCCTCCCACTCCGGATACAGGCAAGAAAAGTTCTCTGCCGCCTGCAAATAGCGTGCTCGCTGTGCAGCAAGTACGGCATCGGAGCTGCCGTAGAGTTTGCAAAGCTTTTCATCATATTTTCCTGCGGTCAGGTCTGCCTGAAATTGTTTCAGTTTCATAGTCATGATTCCTCCTCTGTCGTCTTTTCGGATGTCAATTCAGTCTTTGGACTAGAAATGGCGGAAACCACCTTTTTCATATACGCATCGTTCAGCTTATACTTCCTGCGGTATACCACATATGCCAGCAGCATTCCCACAGCCGGAATGACACACATCAGCACACGAATGGAGTTCTGAGTTGCGAGGGACTGGATCTGATTCGGTATATATCCAGTCAGGTCCAGTGCAAAGCCAATGGACAGCGAAGTAAATGCAGCGGTCAGCTTCACGATCAGTGTCTGGAGGGAGAATACGACACCCTCATTCCTTATGCCCAGCTTATATTCGC
>SAMEA104315423__coassemble_4017_pt1 | contig 5646 bp, 5 predicted proteins | sample SAMEA104315423__metabat2_low_PE_024 | metagenome-assembled genome bin SAMEA104315423 (sample SAMEA104315423) | gut metagenome | biome: Monkey gut; feature: monkey-associated habitat; material: faeces | place: China | collected 2013 | reverse complement strand
TCCTCACGGAGCATCCACCTCCCTTTTCAAGGGAGGCAAGTTATCTTATCATGTCCCCCTTGAAAAGGGGGATGTCAGCTTTAGCTGACAGGGGGATACACACCACCGCCGCCAAATCACCAGAAAGGACAGATCCCTATGAATTTTACGGAACTCGCAAAAAAACGCTGCTCCGTCCGTGCCTATGCGGACAAGCCCATTGCGCCGGAGCATCTCCAGGCAGTCCTGGAGGCAGGCAGACTGGCGCCCACCGGCAAGAACCACCAGCCCCAGCGCATCCTGGTCGTACAGTCCCCGGAGGGTCTGGCGAAGATGGCACAGGCGATGCACAACACCAACGCCTATACAGCAAAGGCAGTCCTCATGATCTGCTCTGACACCACGGACTGCTGGGTGCGCAGCTTTGACAGCCACTGCATCCACGAAATCGATGCGTCTATCGTCACCACGTATATGATGCTCGCCGCAACCGAACAGGGTCTGGGTTCCCTGTGGGTGGAGCGCTTTGATCCGGAGATCCTGCGGAAGGAATTCCACCTGCCGGACAACTACGTGCCGGATGCCCTGCTCTGCCTGGGCTATCCCCAGCCGGAGGCAGTGAAGTCCCCGGAGCGCTATGACACCGAGCGCAAGCCACTGGAGGAAACGGTCTGGTACGAGAGCTATCAGGCGTGATTTGAAAAATTGCAGCACAACCAGGCTGTCCCATAAGCGGGGCAGCCTTTTTTTGTTGTGCGGTCTTATGATGTTTGTCCGTTGGGGCAACTCCTCCGCCCTGTCGGGCACCTCCTCTATGAGAGGAGGCATATATAGGCTCCCCTTTAGGGCGCCCGTAGGGTGTGCCTTGTGCTGAGCTGTCACCGTAGGTGACTGAGGGGTTATCCTTTTAGAAGAGCTGGCAGCCGTAAGGCTGACTGAGGAGTCATTCCCTACGGTAGGAACACGCCGCCATTTTCCACACCCATTTCCGCAGCTCAACAAGGATTGCAGATAAAGGACGCATAGACCGAGGACGGTGTTTCCGGGGCGACAGGCTTTGTCGGCGGCGCTGGTTCCGGCGTGTTTTCGCCGGAACTGCCTGCCTTTTTTCGTTCCCAGGTACGCACTGCCGCTTTCCAGCTGCGCATAGGGTTCTGTCCCATACGCCAACCGTTCGCCTCGTAGTAGTCGTAGAACTGTTCCGGGTCGATGCCGTTCTGCCGTTCCGCACAGTATGCGGCGATCTCTTCCGGTTCGGGTTTCACCCACTGCGCCGCCTTATCCAGCCGCTTTCCGGAAAAATTCCCTTTCCCTGCCTGCGCAGCCGTCGTTGTCCTTGTTTCCGGAGCGCCGTCTCTCTCTGGATATAACAATGACTCTGTATCTGCATCTGACTCTTTTTCTGGCTCTGTCTCTGACTCTAACTCTGACTCTAACTCTTTCTCTATCTCTGTATCTACAATGTGACCCGTCTCTGGTAACATTGTTCCCACAATGTTACTCGACTCCGGTAACAATGTTCCCACAATGTTACTCGACTCCGGTAACAATGTTCCCACAATGTTACTCGACTCCGGTAACAATGTTCCCTCGATGTTACCGCCGGGATCTTTTGCATCGCTTTTCTGTTCTTCCCTGGAATTCCGGTGTTTCCGCATAACCGCCGCTTTCTCCGTCTCCGACCCCGTCATATCTTCCATCTGCGGCATGAACAGCGCACCGTTTTCCTGCACCTCGATCAGCCCGGCGCTTGTCAGCAGTGCCATGGCGGTTTCGGCAGCCGGCAGCGGCGTTCCCGTGATATCCGCCAGCTTTTTGGTATCATAGGGAATCTCCATCTTCCCCACCCGGCGCATGAGTACGCCGTCCGACCGCAGAGACCGCAGGCAGAGTTTCAGATAAAAGAGGATGTACACTGCGCCGTTTTCCTGTTCTTCCAGCCAGTTTATCTCGTCTCCCTCGAAAAAATCGTTCTTGAGTTTCAGCCAATAATACCGTTTATTTTGCATATTTTCCACGTCCCTTTCCGTGCGTTTTTTCCCGAGAGAAAAAATGTCCCTCTATAAATAGGCGCTCAGAGGGGAAAAGTTGCACGCCGGCGTGCAACTATGAACAAGAATTTACACAATATTCGAAGAAAATTTCCGTTTCTGGGAGTTCTCTGGAAAATCCGGCGCATTTCCCGGCATCGGACACCCGGCATCCCACGGAACAAAACCGGCGGTTTTTCATATGATGTGGTGTGGTGAAATGATTCTGTAAGGGTGAACATTGTTCGCCCGTTGGTGCGTCACTCCTCCGGCACTTCGTGCCACCTCCTCTAAAGAGGAGGCTTTCTCAAATCGTCTCCTCTTTAGAGGAGATGCCCGACAGGGCAGAGGAGTCAGCCCGGGCGAACGATGTTCGCCCCTACAATGGAAAACCTTTCCCTTACCCACATACCCACAACCAAAAGGAGGAACGACCATGCCTTTGATAAGTCTCTGTATAATCGCACGCAACGAGGAATCCGTGCTGGGACGATGTCTGGATTCGGTGGCGGATCTGGTGGATGAGATCATCCTGGTGGACACCGGCTCGACCGACCGCACCAAGGCGGCTGCGGCGGAATATGCGGCGAAGATCTACGATTTTCCCTGGTGCGACGACTTTTCGGCAGCCCGGAACTTCGCCGTCTCCCAGGCGGTGGGCGACTATTGGATGTGGCTGGACGCTGACGATGTGATCGAGGGCGAGAACCACGAGAAACTCCGGCGCATCCTGGAGCATCCCGACGCAGACGTGGTCTTTCTCCCCTATTGGCTCAGCTTTGACGAATCCGGAGCGCCCCAGATGGTCTCCCAGCGGGAGCGGATCTTCCGGCGCAGCGGCGGCTATCAGTTTACCGGGGCTGTCCATGAGGCAGTCGTTCCACACGGCAGGCTGCGCTACGGCGATGCGGCAGTCTCCCACCGGAAACTGCGCCCCGGCGACCCCGACCGGAATCTCCACATCTACCAGCAAAAGCTGCGGCGTGGCGAGTCGTTTTCCCCACGGGAGCAGTATTACTACGCCAGAGAGCTTTGCGACCACGGGGCATACCGGGCGGCGCTGCCGGTTCTGGAGCGCTTTCTGGAAGAGGGCAGCGGCTGGGCGCCGGACTGCATCGGAGCGTGTCTGCTCTGCGCCGGCTGTTACCGCCGGCTGGGGCATCCGGACACTGCCCGGGAACGGCTGTTCCGGTCATTTCGCTACGGCATTCCCCAGCCGGAGGTGTGCTGTGAGATCGGCAGCATTTTTCTGGAAAAGGGACAGTATCAGACGGCGGCGTTCTGGTATCATCTCGCCATGGAAACGGGACACCAGCCCCACCAGGGATTCCGCCAGCAGGCGTGCTGCGACTATCTCCCGGCGATCCAGCTGTGCGTGTGCTACGACCGGATGGGTGACATTTCCACCGCCGCCGCATATAATGAACTTGCCGGGAGCTTTCGCCACGGCGACAAGGCGGTGGCATACAACCGGCAGTATTTTGCGGAGAAGATGGGGAAAACGGGCGGTTGAACGGGAATGGGCAGAATGATTCGAAATGTGCATCTTTAGGGGTGAACGGTGTTTGTTGGTGCATCACTCCTCAGTCAGCCTTACGGCTGCCAGCTCCTCTAAGAGAGGAGCCTATAAATTGTCTCCTCTTATAGAGGAGATGCCCGGCAGGGCAGAGGAGTCAACCCGGGCGAACAAGGTTCAGACAGATGCCGCCTGCCTTCTCTTACAGAGGAGTCGCCGCCTTTCCCCGTCCCTCTCCCACGATCAAAGAAAGGAGCGATACCACATGGCATATTGCAATTGCGGAAATCCAAATCCCCTGGAGCCGGAGCGCTGCTGCATTCCTGCGCCGCCGCCCATGCCCTGCTGCTTACAGGGACCGCCCGGCGTGACTGGTCCGGTGGGTGCAACCGGTCCGGCTGGTGCTGTTGGTGCGACTGGCGCAACCGGCGCTACGGGTGCAACTGGCGCTACGGGTGCAACCGGTGCTGTTGGCGCTACCGGTGCAACTGGTGCGACAGGCGCTGACGGTGCTGTTGGTGCGACTGGTCCTACCGGTGCAACGGGCGCTACGGGCGCTGACGGGGCTGTTGGCGCTACCGGAGCAACTGGTGCGACAGGCGCTGACGGGGCTGTTGGTGCAACTGGTCCTACCGGCGCAACTGGTGCTACGGGTGCGACTGGTCCTGCCGGGACGGTGACACCAGCTGACCCCATAGCAGATGCTCAGAGCCTGGAGGACATCGTGGAGCAGTTCAACGCACTGCTGGCGAACCTGCGGGCTGCCGGGCTGCTGCGTAACTGAGCCAAATACAAAAGGGCTGTCCCAAAAACAGGGCAGCCCTTTTCTTGTTGTGTTTTGTTACTCCTCAGTCAAGCCTATGGCTTGCCAGCTCGTACTGAGCGGTCCCCTTTGCCCTTTGGGCATCTCCCCACCCCGTGGGGAGTCACCTCTAAAAGAGGAGCCTATATACACCCCTTGCCTCCTCTTTTAGAGGAGGTGTCCGCAGGACGGAGGAGTCAACCCGGGCGAACATTGTTCGCCCCTACGGTAGGACGGGGATTTTGCACATTTTGTATGGTTTTCGTTTTGTAATACTTCTGTAGGGTCAGATGCCCTTTTCCGCAGCGTCCTCTCACTCTCCCGAAAGCGGCTTGCGCAGGAGGTCGTCCCGGATCTTCCACAGCTGTTCATTGTCGGCACGGTCACGCATGGTGACGAAATAGAGCGAGCCGTACATGGGCAGAGTGTCCACATAAATGCACCCCAACCGGTTTTCGTCCCGATCCTGCTGGATGGTGGGCTCCAGCACAAAGGCGATGCCACGCCCCTGGCGCAGCAGCTCTTTCAGCACGATAAAGGAATCCACCTCGATAACTTCCCGGAAATCGTACAGGGAAATGCCGCTGCGGCTGAGATGGCGCTGTACCAGTGTCCGGATGCCGCAGCCAGTCTCCAGCACAATGAGCGGCTGTTTCAGCAGCGTTCCCCAGGAACAGCCGTACAGCTGTTCGGACAGTTCCGGGCTTGCGGCAGCGATGATGTTTTCCTGGCAGAGTTCCGTCGAGTCCACCAGCATATCCGGCAGTTCGCCTTCCATGATGATGGCGTCCAGCATTCCGCTCTGCATCCGTTTCAGCAACCGCCGGGTATTCCCAACGTGGATCTGGATATGCGGCTCGCTCTCCCGGTTGGCATAGGCACAGAGCCGGGGCAGCGCAAAGGAAAACGTAGCGGACGGCGTAATGCCGATCTCAAACGCCGCCGTCTCCTGGAGCGTCTGGAGACGCTTTCGGATCTCCACATTCTGCGCACGCTGGAGAATGACCTTGTCCCGGAGATACTGCCCTGCCTCGGTCATTTCCACACGTTTTCCGTCATAGTGGAACAGCGGACACTGGTAGAAATGCTCCAGGTACTTGATGTGCTGGGTCACAGACGGCTGGGTCAGATGGAGATGCTCCGCCGTTTTGGTATAACTTTGTGTTTCACACAGGGACAAAAACGTGTCCATTCGATAATCTAACATAAAGCTGCACCTCGCTGCAGTGTGGGTTGGGTGGGGTTGCTTGTTGGTGTGTTACTCCTCCGGCACTTCGTGCCACCTCCTCTATAAGAGGAGGCTTTTACAAATCGTCTCC
>SAMEA104315423__coassemble_2899_pt1 | contig 8638 bp, 6 predicted proteins | sample SAMEA104315423__metabat2_low_PE_024 | metagenome-assembled genome bin SAMEA104315423 (sample SAMEA104315423) | gut metagenome | biome: Monkey gut; feature: monkey-associated habitat; material: faeces | place: China | collected 2013 | reverse complement strand
CCTTCGGGACATCCCAGCACAAGGCACACCCTACGGGCGCCTTTTCAAGGGGAACATAATAGACAATCTCTGATACCGGAACGAGCGAACAATGTTCGCCCCTACGATTGGACGGATGGTTTACACTTTTGTGCAGAGTATTCTCGAGCGCATTTTCGCAAAAATCTTGACAAATCCGGCTTTCTGTGCTAAACTATAATGTATGTGTCGTCAATGATATGTCAATTCCCGGCGCAATGCCGGATAATCTCAGAGCCTGCGGCGCATCTCTCTGCATATGCCGGATGCTGCGCACGCTCTTCAAAAAGGTGGAGCTGTTACAATGAAATTAGGTATGGTTGGGCTGCCCAACGTGGGCAAAAGCACCCTGTTCAACGCCCTGACAAATGCAGGCGCAGAGTCGGCAAACTATCCGTTCTGCACCATTGAAAAAAATGTAGGCATCGTCTCTGTGCCGGACGCACGTCTGGACAAGCTGGCTGAAATGTACGAGCCGGACAAGTTCACCCCGGCTACCCTGGAGTTCGTGGACATCGCCGGACTGGTAAAAGGCGCATCCAAGGGCGAAGGTCTGGGCAACAAGTTCCTGGGCGACATCCGGGAAGTGGACGCCATCGTCCACGTGGTACGCTGCTTTGAGGACGAGAACATCATCCATGTAGACGGCAGAATCAATCCGGCATCGGACATCGAGACCATCAACCTGGAGCTGATCTTCTCCGATATGGAGATGGTGGCACGCCGCATCGACCGCACCAAAAAGGCGCTGAAGGGCGACAAAAAGCTCCAGGCACAGGTGGACTTTCTGGAACGTCTCCAGGCGCACCTGGAAGAGGGCAAGTCTGCCCGTGGCTTTGACTTCACCGAGGACGAGCTGAGCTGGATCCACGATATGCCGCTGCTGTCCGCAAAGCCGGTGATCTATGCCGCAAACATGAGCGAAGAGGACTTCCGCAACGGCGTGGACAAAAATGAACACTACCAGGAAGTCAAGCAGATTGCTGAGGCAGAACACGCCGCAGTACTGCCCATCTGTGCGAAGATCGAAGAGGATATCGCAGACATGGAGGCAGACGACAAGGCAATGTTCCTGGAAGATCTGGGACTGGAGGAATCCGGTCTGAACCGCATCATCCGGGAGGGCTATTCTCTGCTGGGTCTCATCTCCTATCTGACCGCCGGCAAGCAGGAAGTCCGTGCATGGACCATCACCAGGGGAACGAAAGCGCCCCAGGCTGCCGGAAAGATCCACACCGATTTCGAAAAGGGATTCATCCGTGCCGAAGTTGTCTCCTATGACGATCTGATGGCGTGCGGCTCTATGGCGGCTGCCAAGGAAAAGGGATTGGTGCGTCTGGAAGGCAAGGAATATGTGATGCAGGACGGCGACATCGTGCTGTTCCGCTTTAACGTATAAGAGTACCTCAACCGAACAAATGCAAACGAGGCAGAATGTCACCGCATTTCTGCCTCGTTTTTCGCCGTAACAGAAAGGAAGTTATGCCTATATGCAAATGAAAGAAAAGAAAACCTCCGTTTTTGAGATCGAGTCTATCCCCAAAGCTGTGGCAGTACTGGCGATCCCGTCGGTGCTGAGTATGCTGGTCACCGTGCTGTACAACATGGTGGACACAGTCTTTGTAGGACAGACCCACGACCCCTATCAGATGAATGCCGTTTCCATGGCGACCCCGGTGTTTATGATCCTCATGGCATTCGGCAACCTGTTCGGCATCGGCGGCTGCGCCTTTATCTCCCGTTCTCTGGGCGCACGGGAATATGAACGGGTGAAAAAAATCAGCAGCTTCAGTTTCTGGGGCGCTGTCTTTGTGGGACTGCTCGCCACCCTGGCGCTGACCCTGGGCGTGAGCTGGATCCTGCCGCTGGTGGGTGCAGATGCGTCCGCCAACATCGCCAATATTTCCAAGGATATTTCCGGCGACGCCTATGACAAGCTGGTGCAGAACTATCAGAATCTGGAACAGTACACCAGGGACTATCTGTTCTACATCGGCGTGGGTGCAATCCCCACGGTGCTGAGCAGCGCCATGAGCAACCTGGTCAAGGGCGAGGGTGCGGCGAAAGTCTCCATGTTCGGCATGATGATCGGCGCTGTGACCAACATCATCCTGGACCCCATCATGATCCTTGCCATGGGCATGGGCGTCAAGGGTGCAGCCATCGCCACCAGCATCGGCAACACGGTGGCAACGCTGTTCTACCTCATCTATCTGAAAGTCAGCCGCACCATGCTCTCCCCGAATCCGAAGCACTTCACCATGAAAGGCGGCATTTTCAGCGGCGTGTTCTCCATCGGCGTCCCCATGTTTTTCACTAATGTGCTGATGAGCCTGTCCAACCTGGTGCTGAACCGGCTGCTGAACAACATCGACGTTCTCGCCACCGGCGGCATGGGCATCGCCATGAAGGCGAATATGCTGGTGGTGTTCATCCAGCTGGGCATCGGTATCGGCATCCAGCCGCTGGTGGGATTCCACTACGGCGCACGGAACTTCACCAAGATGACAAAGGTGGTGCGGTTCAGCATGGTCTGCACCCTGGTGCTGGGGCTGATCGTGACAGCGCTGTACTTCCTGTTCACCGAGCCGATCATCAGCATCTTCATGACCTCCGGCTCTTCCGGCTCTGCGGCAGATGTTATCACCCAGCAGAACTACGCCGTGAAGATGCTCCGGGCGCTGATGGTCTCCGGACCGTTCCTGGGCATTATCTTCGTGAACAACAACGCTTTCCAGGGCATGGGACACGGTCTGGCATCTCTGATCCTGTCCGTCAGCCGCCAGGGATTCATTTTCCTGCCGGTACTGTTCATCGCCAACGCTCTGATCGGTCTGGACGGTCTGATCTTCGCCCAGCCCATTGCGGACATCTGCTCTGTCATCATGGCGCTTATTATGATGGAAGTCATTAAACATAAGGACAAGCAAATGCTGAAACCAGGCATAAGAAAAGCATAAGTCAAGCGTAAATTACATGGAAATGCAAAAATCCGACAACAGGAATCTGAGTCCTGCTGCCGGATTTTTTGTTTGACATTTTTTGCAAAACGTGGTATACTGAATATCTGAGGGCATACCTGAAACGGTAGGCGGTCAAGTCTTTTTCTGATTTTTGCTCCCACTGCTCACTTGAACAGATGGGAGGTGATCGATATGATGGATCAATACGTCACCTTTGGTGATTTGCTGAAAATCGGCAGTTTTCTGCTGGATTGCATCAGCGTGATCTTGTACATTTACTATAATCATAAAAATAGTAATCAGAATCACCACGGCAAGAAAAAGAAATAACCGCCCGTAGCGTCCAAACTGTGGCGGTTATTCTTTAACCAATATGCAGTGGGAGCAGACCGTCTACTGGTATGCCCTCTCTCCATCTCTATTATACGCCATCACGCCCCTTTTGTCAAGGGGCTTTTTGCTGAAAAATTGCAGATGCTTTCATTTGACATTTTTTGCAAAACGTGGTATACTGTATGTCTGAGGGCATACCAATAACGGTAGGCGGTCAAGTCTTTTTCTGATTTTTGCTCCCACTGCTCACTTGAACAGATGGGAGGTGATCGATATGATGGATCAATACGTCACCTTTGGTGATTTGCTGAAAATCGGCAGTTTTCTGCTGGATTGCATCAGCGTGATCTTGTACATTTACTATAATCATAAAAATAGTAATCAGAATCACCACGGCAAGAAAAAGAAATAACCGCCCGTAGTCTCCAAACTTGTGGCGGTTAAATCTTTAACTCAAGCAGTGGGAGCAGACCGTCTACTGGTATGCCCTCTCTCTATCCCTATTATACGCTATTTTTTCGGGATTGTCAAGCCCCTTTTGAAAAATCCGCACACGCCAGTTCTCACAGCCCCACGACTGCATCGACTGCCCGGAGTTCCTCATCGGTCAGCGGTTTCTGCCCCACGATCTGCAGGGTGTCCGTGATCTGTTCCGGACGGGATGCGCCCACCAGCACGCTGGTCACCGCATTCTGCCGCAGAATCCAGCAGAGCGCCAGCTGTGCCAGCGTCTGTCCCCTGTCCTGTGCGATCGCCTGCAGCTGCCGGAGCTGCGCCAGGCGTTCTTCCGTCAGCTGGGATGCCTGCAAAAATCTGCCGTCGGTGCGGATGCGGCTGTCCTCCGGAATGCCGTGGAGATAGCGGTCGGTCAGCATTCCCTGCGCCAGGGGACTGTAAATGATAACGCCCTTTTTCCGGTCGGCGCTGGCATCCAGGATGCCGTTGCGCTCCGTCTCCCGGTCTAGGATGGAGTACCGGTTCTGGTTGATGATGTACGGACAGTGCAGCTGTTCCAGGATGTCCGCCGCCCGGCGCATGGTCTCGCCGTCATAGTTGGACAGCCCCACATACAGCGCCTTGCCGCTCCGCACCGCCTGCGCCAGTGCGCCCATGGTCTCCTCCAGAGGCGTTTCCGGGTCGGGACGGTGGTGGTAGAAGATGTCTACATAGTCCACGCCCAGCCGTTTCAGACTCTGATCCAGGCTCGCCAGCAGATACTTCCGGCTGCCCCCGTCGCCGTAGGGACCGTCCCACATATCATAGCCGGCTTTGGTGCTGATGACCAGTTCATCCCGGTGACCGGCGAAAATGGTTTTCAGCAGTCTGCCGAAGTTTCGCTCCGCCGCACCAGCAGGCGGCCCGTAGTTGTTCGCCAGGTCGAAATGGGTGATGCCGCCGTCAAACGCCGTCTCACAGAGCTGTGCCATCCGCTCCAGGCTGTTGGTGTCGCCGAAGTTGTGCCACAGCCCCAGGGACAGCAGGGGCAGTTTCAGCCCGCTGTTTCCGCAGCGGCGGTATTCCATCTGAGAATAACGGTTTTCGTTAAGAATATATGCCATAGCCAGACCCTCCAAAAGAATCCCCGGGACAAGTCTCCGGTGATTTATTTTTATGCAGTGTTACTTTTAATTACTTCTGTGTCTTATCCTTATCCGCATCTGCGTCCTCATCGGAGAGATACGTTTCAATGATAAACTTCGGGCGTTCCTTTGTCTCTAAGTAGACCTTTCCGATGTACTGCCCGATGATGCCGATGGCGAGGAGCTGCAAGCCGCCGATTGCCCAGATGGACACGATCAGCGAAGTCCAGCCCGTAATGGTTGCGCCCATGCAGTGCCGCACAAAGGAATAGATCAGCATGATGATGCTCACCAGGAAGATCAGCGTACCTAGCCGGGTAATGAGGGCGATGGGCTTTGTGGAAAGGGATGTGATGCCTTCCCAGGCAAAGGACAGCATCTTTTTCAGCGGATACTTGGAAGTTCCGGCGAAACGCTCCTTTCGGGCATAGTACACCTTGTCGCTCTTATAGCCGATCATGGGAACAACGCCACGGAGAAACATATTGACCTCCTTGAAGGATTCCAGTCCGTCCAGCGCACGGCGGCTCATCAGACGATAGTCGGCGTGGTTGAACACCACGTCTGCGCCCATCATCTTCATGACCTTATAAAAGCCCTCGGCGGTGAACTTCTTGAAAAAGGTATCCGTTTTCCGGGCATTCCGCACGCCGTAGACCACGTCATTTCCGGCATAGTACTTGTCCACCATCTCGTCAATGGCATCGATATCGTCCTGGAGGTCGGCATCCAGGGAAATTGCCATGTCGCAGTGATTCTTCACTGTCATCAGACCACCCAGCAGCGCATTCTGGTGTCCCCGGTTCCGGGACAGGCACACGCCCTGGTAAATGGGATTCTCCTGGTGCAGCGCCTGGATGATCTCCCAGGTGCGGTCCTTCGAGCCGTCGTTGACAAAGACGATGCGGCTCTTCTCCGAGATTTTCTCCGCCGCCATCAGCGACTGCATTTTCGCCAGAAGCTGTTTTGAAGTTTCCGGCAGCACTTCTTCTTCGTTATAACACGGAATGACCAAATATAATGTATCCATCAGATTCATGCTCCTTACTTCCAGAATGCGATCAGCTGTGTCAGATGGTCACAGATCGCCGGGTACTGATCCTGGGGGAATGCGAACTTGAAGATCTGCACACCGTTTACCACAACAGCGCAGAGCATCGCAGCCGCCATAAACTTCCGGGTCAGATCCTTTTTCGTTTCGTTTTTGGATTTCTGATACAGGAAGAACAGGATCGTCAGTGCGCCCAGCAGGATCTCCCAGGAGAAGTCCGCCGTATAGCGCACCGCATAGCCGCTTTCCCAGATCGAACAGATGATGACCAGCGGCATGACCACGCAGGGCAGTCCCACCATCACGCCGTATTTCCAGCGTGTCTTGGTGTCCGGCAGACGGCGCAGTGCCGCACGGGCAAGCAGATATGCCGCAACCGGAATCGCCAGGAACAGGATGCCGGAGGTGTTGCCGTCATCGTTGAAGTAAAAGCCGTTGGTGTCCAGCTTGGAGAAAGGCGTACTGATGTACGGATACTCCGGCAGGAACTGAGGTGCGGCGAAGAGATAATTCCACAGACCGATCAGCACGAACGAGGTGTGGTACTGGGAATGGGTGAAGTCGTTGATGGTCAGCGAGTACTGGATGCCGAAGTCCAGCGGCGAGCCGAACCGGGCATAGTTGTACACCATCTGGGTAATGCCCAGTGCCAGCAGCGGCAGGGCTGCGCACAGCACGTAGGCGATGCGCCGGGGCTTGCGGACTGCCAGAGACGAAGTGCCGTCCTCTGCCTGCACCAGCACATTCCCGGACTTGGGGATGGCGTACAGGAAATACAGCACTGCCACCACGGCATAGACCGCCAGAGTCGGACGGCACAGCACGGCGATGCCCAGGAACAGGGATGCCAGCGCCGTCCGCACCAGAGACACCTTGCCCTCGCTCAGCACGTTGGAACTGAACAGGAAATAAGCGCCCAGTGCCACAAAGGCGAATCCGGAGGAAATGGAAATCTCATAGAACAGCGTGCGTCCCACGCTGTACCAGATGCCGCAGGAGCTGAACAGGATCGCCATGCCGGCGATGATGTTTCCGGCAGAGACGTTTTTGCACCAGCGCTTGACGAATGCCAAATATGCCATTGCCAGGAACAGCAGTCCCACCAGGCTGAACAGCAGGATAGACAGGTTCGTGGAGCAGTAGTGTCCGGTCAGCTTGTGATACGGCAGATACAGCAGCACCACCGGTGCGATGCCGTAGTAGGAATAATACTTGCCGTCATAGAATACGTGGTCCCACTCCGCCTTTGCGCCGGAGTCGTTTCGCATTCCCCAGTCATAAGGGTTCTCCACCTGGAGCAGCGCATCGTCCACTTCTTTCAGCAGGGAAATTTGTCCGTTTTCGAAAGCGTCCACCTGTTCCTGTGTGATCTGGTTGCCGCTGTCCAGCTTGAACTGTCCGGCGAAACCGCCGTCGGGCAGCTTTGCCATAACGATCAGCACTGCCACGGCCATGACCGCTGCGGTCATCACTGTAATGGTACGGCGGCAGAGCTTTTTCGTCTCCAGATACGGGCGTTTCAGCGTAGTGCTGCACGCCACCGCATAAGCCAGCGTTCCCAGCACCAGCACCAGCGCCATCCGGAGCGGCGAAACGGCAAAGGGAATGGGCGCATTCAGCTGTACGCTCTGCAGGACTACCCCGTCCCCGTCATTTTTTCCGGTGAACTTCAGACGCAGCTTGGAGACATCCCCGGAAAATTCACAGGCGATGTACTGGGTATTCTCTCTGCCCTTGACCAGCGCCTGCTTGGCGATGTCATACCGATAGTCCACATGGGTGGCATCCGCCATATCCAGCACCATCTGGGACTGCTTGGTGTCCTTCCCCAGCTTTGCCACGGCACGGACTGTCCCGATGGGTACGTTCAGATCGTTGAACGTGATAACGCACTCGTTTTTGCCGGTGATGGTCAGCGTGTGCAGGTTCTCGTCCAGGGTATAGTCCCCGGATTCCACCGTGGCATCCGAGGGCAGCAGAATCTTCTCCGGATAGTCGCCCAGCATCAGATGATAGGACGGATACTGGAACACCGTCAGCTCCAGCACGGTCATGACCAGCAAAAGCTTGCTGAAAAAGCGCACCGTCCGGCTCTTCCGGCACTGGTACAGCAGACAGGCAGCATACTGCAGCACAGCGGCAATGCCCATGAGCAGAAAAGCGCCCTCAAACTGACCATAATCGGCGATGCCGAACAGGTCGCCCAGTCCCAGCACCACCAGCACGGCAGAGACTGCCAGCACGATGAGATTCGGCACAGACAGCCGCTTTTTCCCGGCGGCAGGCGTTTTCGGCGCAGCCTGCTCCAGTGCGGCATCTTCCGCATTTTCGGTATCTTTTTCCGTTTCTGCCATTTCGTCAGCAGCCGGTTTCTGTGCCAGCGGCCAGAGGCGCTGTTCCTGCGGCGCTTTCTTCCCCGTCAGACGCAGCAACCCCACGGATGCCACGATCGTCAGCAGCAGTCCCAGGAAAAACAGGACCATGACAAAATTCATACAACTTCATCCTTTCTGATACGCCGCTCTGCCGTCTTTCGGAAAAGCAGCCGTTTTTCCCATATTCGTTCCCCGAATATGCTCATATCATAAATTGTAACATATTTCATGGAAAATGTCAACCTGCTGTGCAGCACTTTCACGAAAAACAATTTTCATGATAGCCTCCCCTGAAAGGGGAGGGGGACCGCCGTTAGG
>SAMEA104315423__coassemble_2466_pt1 | contig 11463 bp, 6 predicted proteins | sample SAMEA104315423__metabat2_low_PE_024 | metagenome-assembled genome bin SAMEA104315423 (sample SAMEA104315423) | gut metagenome | biome: Monkey gut; feature: monkey-associated habitat; material: faeces | place: China | collected 2013 | reverse complement strand
TGGAAACCCCTCAGTCAGTGCTACGCACTGCCAGCTCCCCTTTCAGGGGAGCCTCACTTGTCAAGCTCCATAATTTTAATCAGTATATTTATGAAAATCGATTTTCGTGCAGCACTTTCACGAAAAAAGCAGGCGCAAAAAAGCACACCGGGTATCGTCTGCCCAGTGTGCCGCATTTTCTGTAGAGACACGTATATCTTACACCAGTTTCAAAACGTTCAGCAGTAAAATCCAGCTCATGCCGTAGTAGGTGACAACTGCCACCAGGTCGTTCACCGTGGTGATGAGCGGACCGGACGCAACTGCCGGGTCTACCTTGATCTTCTTGAAGAACAGCGGAATGAGCGTGCCGACGGCGCTGGAGATCAGCATGGCGAGGATCAGCGAAACGCCGATGCAGCCGGAAACCGCAAAGGAGAACAGCATGGTCTTGTGCTTGAACAGCATGATGTACAGCCCCACCATGGCGAACGACAGCACGCCCAGGATCAGACCGTTGAAAAAGCCCACACGCATTTCCTTGCCCACCAGCCGCAGCTTGTTCCGGAACGTAAGGTTCTCGTCCATCAGCACCCGGATGGTGACCGCCAGGGACTGGGTCCCCACGTTTCCCGACATATCCAATATCAGCGACTGGAACGCCATGATAAGCGTCAGCTGTGCCACCACCTTTTCGAATGCACCCACGACCACCGACACCAGCAGTCCCAGCAGCAGCAGGGCAAAGAGCCAGGGCAGGCGTTTCTTCACGCTCTGTTTCAGCGGCTCGTTCAGATCTTCCTCCGCCGTCAGACCGGCAAGCTTTGCATAGTCCTCGCCCATCTCTTCATCCACCACATCGATCAGACTCTGCGCCGTGATAACGCCCAGCAGCTTGTTCTGGTTGTCCAGCACCGGTATCAAGTCCTCGGAGTAGTCCTTCAGCTGTTCGATGCAGTCGTCGATGGTCTCGTTGGCGTACACATAGGGGAACGATGTGGCAATGAGGCTTTCCAGCGGCACACCGCTCCTCGCCACGATCAGATCTTTCAGAGCGATCGCACCGTAAAAGCAGTCCGTCTCGTCCACCACAAAGAGGGTGGTCATGTTGTCGTTCTCCTCCGCCTGTCTGACCAGCTCGTTCATGGCATCCTTTACCGTCAGACCCTCGTGCAGGATGATGCAGTTCGTGGTCATCCTGCTGCCGATCTCGTCCTCGTCAAAGGATGCGATGAGCCGTATCTCCTTCTTGATATCCTCGTCCAGGGCATCCAGGATCAGTTCCCGTTTCTCCCTGCCGATGGTGTGCAGGATCTCCACCGCATCATCCGTCTCCATCTCGGAGACGATCTCGCCCGCCTTTCTGGGGCTGATCTCTTTCAGGCATTCCCCTGCCTTTTCCTCCTCCAGATGGGCGAACGCCTCTGCCAGCATCTCCGCCGGACAGATGCGGAACACCTTTTTCCGTTCCTGCTCGCTGAGCTGTTCAATCACATCCGCAATGTCGCTGCCGTGATAATCCTCCAGCTGATTCAACATGGCTTTCGGCGAAGTGTTCCCCCGGATAATGCGGAGGATCTCGCTCTCATAGTTGGGCTTTTCTGCTGTTTTTGCCAGTACCATTGTCTTTTCCATTGGAACCATCCTTTCCTTCGATCGGTCTCCCGAATTCACGATAGCAGGGACAGACACCGCACAAATGGCGGTCGTGCTGCCCGAAGTCAAAGGAAACAAAAATGCCCCGTCCGACAGCAGGTCAGACAGGGCAGAAAAGACAGCGTTCCAAAAAGGCTATGCCAAAAAGGCAGCAGACGCAGCCGTCCGTGCCGTTTCTGATATGCCGGACACCGCCTTCGTCCGTTTGACCTGCAACTATCTCCGTTTGCCACCTTTTTCACCTCACAATATTTCAGTCGTTCACGCATTTCTGCGCCTTGTTATTGTACCACAGCGAGTCCGCCGCCGTCCACCATGATTTTGTAAAATGGAAGTTAGAAAAGCGTAAACACGCCAGAACAGCCGCCACGGCAGAACACCGGACGGCTGCGCTATACTATTATAATAGGGAAACTTCCTATTTTTTCCGCCGGAACAGCCCGGCAACGGAACTGCACAGCGGCACAGCCAGGGAGAATCCCAGGGCGATGTACAGCTGGGGACGGGTGAGCATAACAGTGGAGAAGATGACCCGGAGCATGGGAAAGACCACCGCCGCCGCCAGCACTGCCAGGGAAACTGCCACAGCGCCGATGAGCCACAGGTTGTTCCCATAGGGCATGGAGAACAGGGTGCGCCGTTCGGACTTGCACTCAAAGACGTGTACCAGCTGGGACAGGATCAGCGTGCAGAGCGCCGCCGTCCGGGCAGCCTCCAGCGTGCCGCCGGTGCGGATCACGGTAGAAAACGCACCCAGGGTACAGATGCCGATGAGGATGCCACGGAAGAAGATGCGTCCCATCAGCCCGTCGGAGAAAAAGCTTTCGTCCGGCTTTCTCGGCGGTTTCTGCATCGCCTCCGGTTCGGGCGGTTCCAGTCCCAGGGCAATGGCAGGGAGACCGTCCGTCACCAGGTTCACCAGCAGCAGCTGGGTAGGCAGCAGCACCACCGGCATCCCCATCAGAATGCCCAGAAACATGGTCAGCACCTCGCCGATGTTGCAGGACAGCAGGTATCGGACAAACTTCCGGATGTTGGCATAGACGCAGCGTCCCTGTTCCACCGCATCCACCAGCGTCGCCAGGTTGTCGTCCGTCAGCACCACGTCTGCCGCCTGGCGAGCCACATCCGTACCGCTTTTTCCCATGGCAACGCCAACGTCCGCCTCCTTGATGGCAGGCGCATCGTTCACCCCGTCTCCCGTCATGGCGACGATCTCGCCACGCCGCCGGTACGCACGCACCAGCCGCAGCTTATGCGCCGGGTTGACCCGTGCAAAGACGGTGTACTGATCCAGGCAGGCGTCCAGCTGGGCATCGCTGAGAGCGTCCAGTTCGTCGCCGGTCATCGCCTTTTTGCCCCGGAGCAGTCCTGCCTGTTTCGCAATGGCGGCGGCGGTGTTCTTGTGGTCGCCGGTAATCATGACCGTGCGGATGTTGGCTCTGGCGCAGGTGCGGATGGCAGTCCGGGCGGATTCTCTGGGCGGATCCAGCATTCCGGCAAGCCCCAGAAAGACGCAGGCGCCGTCCTCCTGCCGGGCAAACGCCAGCACCCGGAGTGCCTGGTCGGACAGCTCCGTCACGCTCCGGCGAACAGCCGCACGGTCGCTCTCGGAAAACGGCACGGTCTTTCCGTCACGCATCTGAAAGCCGCACAGAGGCAGGATGGCATCCGCTGCCCCTTTCCAGTAAGTACACGTCCCTGCGCCCTGGGTGACGGTGACGGACATCCGCCGGGTCTCGCTGTCGAACGGCTCTGAGCGCAGCACCGGATGGGAGCGCAGCAGCTCCTGCCGGGAAACGCCGCCTTTTTCCGCCGCCACCAGCAGTGCCACCTCGGTGGGGTCGCCTGTGGCAGACCAGCTGCCCTTGTCAGTTCTGGCGCTCCGGTCACGCCGGGCGGACTCCTGTGGACTGTGTATCTCGGCAGTGCAGCAGAGTGCGCCGCAGATGAGCAGTTCCTTCAGCGCCGGTTTCGACAGAGGATTGACGTTCCTGCCGTCCTGCTGGATGGCGCCGGCTTTTTGCAGCCCCGTCCCGGTGACGGAAAACGACTCGCCGCCTGCCCGGACTGCGGTGACGGTCATGCGGTTTTCGGTGATGGTCCCCGTCTTGTCGGAGCAGATGACGCTGGCACAGCCCAGGGTCTCCACGCTGTGCAGCCGGTTCACCAGGGCGTTGCGCTTCATCATCCGGCTCACCGCCAGCGCCAGTGCAATGGTGACCGTCGCCGGGAGTCCCTCCGGAATGGCGGCGATGGCAATGGTGATGCCGGTCATGAGCATATCAAAGACCGGTTCGCCCCGGAGTACCCCAGCCAGAAAGACAGCGCCGCACACCCCCAGACAGAGCAGCGCCACCACCTTTCCCAGCCCGGCGAGCCGCTTTTGCAGAGGTGTCAGATCCTGTTTCACCTCCTGGAGCATGGCGGAGATCTGCCCCATCTGGGTGCGTGTACCCGTGGCAATGACCACTGCCTCGGCGCTGCCATGGAGGACAGCTGTTCCGGCATAGACCACGTTTTTCTTGTGGAGATCGTTCCGGGTGTCTGCCGGGTCGCCGGACTGCTTGGAGACCGCCTCGGATTCGCCGGTGAGGATGGACTCGTTCACCGAAAGCCCGTCTGCACGCACCAGCGCACTGTCTGCCGGCACATTGTCCCCTGCCTCCAGCCGGATGCAGTCGCCGCAGACCAGTTCCCGTGCCGGAATGGTCTGCCACTTTCCGTCCCGGCAGACCGTGGCGGTGGGTGCGGTGAGACTGCGCAGGGACTCCAGCGTCTGTTCCGTGCGGTACTCCTGCAAAAAGCCCAGAATGGCGTTGAGCAGAACGATGAGGATGATGGTGACAGCGTCGGTGATCTCCCCCAGAAAGGCGGATACACCTGTGGCAGCCAGCAGGATCAGCACCATCACATCCCGGAACTGCCCCAGGAACATCCGCAGAGGATGGAGCTTTGCTGCCGCCGCCAGTTCGTTTTCGCCGTCCTGTTTCAGACGTTCCCGTGCTGCTTTGGTTGTCAGACCGTTCATAGGATTCCTTCTTTCCCGGATTTGTTTTTGTGTTTTTGCTTATGTATATGCGGAAAAGCCAAAAAGCATGACCACGGTAGAAATCTTTTTGGCAGAATCACAAGAAAATGCTTGACAAATGTGCCGAAATCATGTATAATGTAAAGGATGTGTTGGAAACGTGAGAATGGAACAGGCAGTTCCCGGTGAACCGACCTGTTTTCGCAAGACAAGGCAATATAGAAACGAGGTTGAAAAATGCACTATCCCAAGTGGCTTTCCCTGCTGACCCTGGGTGCGGCGGCAGGCGGAATGCTCTTCTTTGGCGGTCTGAATGCGTCTGCGGCGGATGCCGTACCCCTGGAATCGGCTGCCCCGGCTGTGGCGACGTCCACGCTGCCGGAACTCTCCCCTGCGCCGGAGGAAAATCCGGGCGGCTGGGTCATGAAAGACGGCGCAAGAAAGTATCAGTACAGCGACGGCTCTTACGCCATCCAGGCGGCAACGGTAGATGGTGTCCTGTATCTGTTCGACTCCAGCGGCACGCAGATGACGGGCTGGCAGAAGATCGACGACACCTGGCACTATTATGACAGCGCCACCTATGCGGCGGCGGTGGGTGCGCAGAAGATCGACGGCGTGACCTATCTGTTCGACTACACCGGCGCACAAAAGACCGGCTGGCGCACCGTAGACGGGGTGCGGCGATACTACGACCCGGAGACGGGAAAGCCGGTGGAAGGCTGGGTCAGCTACGGCGGCAGCCGCTATTATGTGGACGATGCCGCAGGCAAGGTGACCGGAGAATACACGGTGGACGGTGTCCGCTATCTGCTGGACGAGGAGACCGGCACCCAGAAACTGGGGCTGTGCATCTTCGATGACCAGACCGTCCGCTATTACGATGCGAACGGCGAGCTGACCTCCGGCTGGGCAGAGGACGGCGAAAACCGCTATTATTTCAGCGAGAACTATGAGATGCAGACCGGCTGGCAGACGCTGGACGGCAAGCGCTATTACTTCGGCACGGACGGCATCGCCCGAACCGGCATCCAGACCGTGGACGGCAAACAGTACTGCTTTGCCTCAGACGGCTCCATGCAGACCGGGTTCCAGGCGGTGGGCAGCCAGAAGTACTACTTCGGCACAGACGGCGCTATGCTTACCGGCTGGCAGACCATCGGCAGCCAGAAGTACTACTTCCTGGAAAACGGCAATATGGCGACGGGAACGGTCACCATCGACGGAAAGAAGTACACCTTCAACGCAGACGGCACGCAAAAGAAAATCAAGATCTGTCTGGATGCCGGACACTACGGCAAATACAACCGCAGTCCGGTGAACGGTACATACTTTGAATCCGACATGAGCTGGAAGCTCCACCTCAAGCTGAAATCGGCGCTGGAGGCACGGGGCATGGAAGTCATCACCACCCGGACGACCCAGGCAGGCGACCTGGGGCTGGAGGCACGGGGCAAGAAATCCGCCGGATGCGACCTGTTCCTCAGCCTGCACAGCAACGCCTGCAACAGTGCATCTGTAGACGCACCCCTTGCCTGCTGCACCGTGACCGGCACCATGGATGTGCTGGGACAGCAGCTGGCGAACGTGGTACACCAGGTGATGGGGACAGCACAAGCCGGAACGATCTGGAAACGCCAGGGCGACAACGGCGACTATTACGGTGTTCTCCGTGGCGCAACCAAGGTGGGGACACCGGCGATCCTGCTGGAACACAGCTATCACACCAATCTGCGAGCCACCAACTGGCTGCTGTCAGATGCCAACCTGCAAAAAATGGCAGAGGCTGAGGCGGATGTGATCGCCGCATTCTTCGGACTGCTGTAACAGAATCAAACATCGGCACACTGGGTAGACGATACCTGGTGTGCTTTTTTTATGGTTGGTATCCGGCAAGCATCTTTCCCGTCTTATCCGAAGAGCCATTGCAACAGAATATCCAGCCTTTCATGCGAAAGCAGTCGTTGTCCTTGTTTCCGGAAAAAGCAGCCGCATGGCTGCACCTCTGGATATAACAATAACTCTATCTCTGCATCTGTCTCTTTTTCTATCTCTGAATCTAACTCTAACTCTTACTCTGACTCTTTCTCTATCTCTGTATCTACAATGTTACCCGGTACTGGTAACATTGTTCCCACAATGTTACTCGATGCTGGTAACATTGTTCCCACAATGTTACTCGACGCTGGTAACATTGTTCCCACATTGTTACTCGATGCCGGTAACATTGTTCCCACATTGTTACTCGACGCTGGTAACAATGAGATCACAATGTGAATCACATTGTGATCTCATTGTGATTCGTCCTCACTGACACAAAAAAAGCAGCGTACCGGAGATCAAACCGATACGCTGCTTTCAGAACTCGTCTTTGCAAGAAATGTATGTGGATTTTCGAGCATCACTTTTTGCGAAAACTTGTTCTTATATAATGGGAAAATTCAAGATGTCGTGATTATGCCTGAACCGGAGTGCCGGAAACTGCCTTTTCGGAAACTTCCACCTCAGACTCCTGTTCCTTCTTCGCACGCTTGCGGAAACCAACCAGCAGGAGACCTGCGAATACGACAGCGATCACTGCCAGTACCACGCAGTCTGTGGTGATGTCCAGACCGGATGCGATGCCGCTGCGAAAACCGTGAACGGTATAGGTGAACGGCATGAACGGGTTCAGAACCTGGTAGAACTTGTCGGACAGTTCCAGCGGATATGTGCCGGCGCAGCCGCTGAGCTGCAGTACCATGAATACCAGCAGGATAAAGTCACCGATGATATCCAGGAAGAAGTTGACACAATATTCCAGCGTCAGGAATGCCACAGATGCCAGGCAGGCGATGATGAGTGTCTTGCCCATATATTCCGGCTGGAAGTCGTTGATCCAGGACAGGCACAGGATCATGAGAACTGCCTGGAGCAGACCCAATGCCCAGAGCTTGCCCAGTGTGAGCAGCCATGCCTTGCCCGGCTTGCGAGCGCCGATCTTCTGATGATACGGCGAGAGCATAACGCAGAATGCCAGACCGGATACCCACAGACCAACGGACATCATGTACGCCGCCATAGCGTTGCCGTTTGTGGGAACGGTTGTCTCATATGTCTCGTTTGTCATTACCGGCGCAGAGAACATATCATAGGTCTTGTCGGTGCTGTCGATGCTGTTGACCTCGTCTGCGCCGTCGGCGATGGAAGTCTGGAGCGTTACCGCACCGTTGGACAGCTGTACCAGACCGTCACCCAGTTCTACCGAGCCGTCTGCCAGCTGGGATGCGCCGTCCTGGATCTGACCTGCGCCGTCTGCCAGCTGTGCTGCGCCGCTGTTCAGCGTGTCGTTGTTTGCCGCCAGCTGTGCAGTACCGTCAGCCAGCTGGGATGCACCGCTCTGCAGCTGAGAAACTGCATTGGTCAGTGTAGGAACGCTGTCTGCCAGGGTCTGTGCGCCGCTGTTCAGCGAGGACGCACCGCCCACCAGCGTGCCGGTGTTGGAATCCAGGGTCTGGAGTCCGTCGGTCAGACTGGACACGCCGCCGGTGTACTTGGATACACCATATTCCAGAGTGCTGCTGCCGTCAGCCAGCTGACTGAGACCAGCCTCCAGTGCCTGAGAACCAGGGATGAGCTGTCCATCCACTGCGGACTGTACCGACTGTAAGCCGCCGGACAGGCTGGTGATCGCCTGCTGTGCGCCCGGAAGTGCCTGGTCTGCGCCGGCAGCCAGTGTGCTGACGCTGGACTTGAGCTGTTCCATTGCGCTGGCAGAGCTGCTCAGATCTGTGCCTTCCAGTGCCTTGGACAAGCCGGTCACCTGTGTGCCAATGTCCGAGATATCCGTTGCCAGAGAACTCATGGGGACGGAGAAGCACGACAGCAGTTCCTGCTGGGATGCCGCATCCAGAGACTGGAATACTTCCGTCTGGGTCATGGTGGTCAGTGCGGACTGTAAGCTTTGCAGCTGTGCGCCGGCATCCTGTGCGCTGGTGCCGATCGCCGTCAGACTGGCGGTCAGCGTCTGTACCAGAGCGCTGGTATCCGGCATGGAAGTGTTTTGCAGGGTGGTGTTCAGTGTGTCGATGCCCTGCTGGAGCTGTGTCAGACCGGCGGTCAGCTGCTGCATCTGCTGGAGACTCTCTGCGGAGAGACTGCCGCTCAGACTGTCAGACAGGGTCTGCAGGCCGGCAGTCATCTGTGCGCTGCCCTGCTGGAGCTGTGCCGCACCGCTGGTCAGGCTTGCTGCGCCGTTTTCCAGCTGGCTGCTGCTGCCGTCCAGGGTCTGTGCGCCGCTGTAGGCTGCCGAAACGCCGTCGGTATAGCTGCTGACACCGTTGGAAAGTGTACCGGAACCGTCAGACAGTGCCACTGCGCCGTCTGCCAGCGTGCCTGCGCCGCTCGCCAGCTGATCCATGCCGTCAGACAATGTCTGCGCACCGCTGTTGACCGTTGCCACGCCGTCGGTATAGGTTTTCAGACCGCTTTCCAGGGTCTTTGCACCGTCTACGAAAGTAAGGGAGCTGTCCGACAAAAGCTTCAGATTATCGGTGATCTTGGTGTTGCCGTCCTTCAGATCGGACACGCCGTCCTGGATCTGGAGCGCACCGTCAGCCGCATCGCTCATGCCGCTGCCGATCGTACCCAACTGGTCGAAGATGGTCTCGGTATACTCCTTGGTCACGCTCTCCGAAACTTCTTTCTGGATCTTTGCCAGCGCCGTTTCGCTCATCTTGCTTGCGATGTAGTTCGTGCCGGGATTGGTGACATACTGGAGTTCCATCTTCTGCGGCTCGTCGTCCATCAGCGTGGAGGCGTTTTCCGAGAAGTTTTCCGGAATGGTGATGACCATATAATATGTGCCGTCCTCAATTCCCTTTTCTGCCTTGTCTGCGCTGACAAAGTGGAAATCCAGCTGGTCATTTTCCCGCAGTTTGTCTACCAGTTCGTCTCCGACAGCCAGTTCCTTGCCCTCATAGTCCACCGACTTGTCATTGTTGACCACTGCCACCGGCAGCTGATCCACATTCCCGTAAGGATCCCACATGGAACCCAGGAACAAGGTGGTATAGATGGTCGGGATCAGAACAATTGCCGCCATTGCGATGCCATTGAAGTGCCGCCAGAAGAAATTCTGTTTCTTTCCGGAACCGCTTGATCGCATAAATACCTACTTCCTTTCTGCATGAAACAATCACCGCTTTCCCCGAATGCACGGTCTTGTTTCGATTCTTGTGACGAAGAACAGCTGTCTATAAAAAAAATCTTGTCTATAAATAGAAAACTGTTGACTTTTCGTCCTGTATCTATTATAATATAAGGGAAGTGAATTTGCAACCGTTGATTTCACAAATTACGTCTACTAATAGACACTATGTTTATTAGTGGCTCCGGCAATCCCCGAATGTCGGACAGACGCCGCTTCGTATACTATTATAATGGACAGCACCCCACGAGACCTGTGCCGTGCTGCCGAAGATAAGGATGAAACAACATGACCAACAATATAAAACAAGAGCGGCGCTATCGCCGCACCGAGGCGCTGATCCTGAACGGACTGACTACCCTGCTCCAGCAGAAGAGCATCAAGGAGATCACCGTCCGGGAACTGGCAGACCTGGTGGACATCAACCGTTCCACCTTCTATCTCCACTACACAGACATTTACGACCTGCTGGAAAAGACAGAACAGCGCCTGTTACAGCAGCTGATGGATGCCGTCAACGAAAACTGGACGCTGCCGGAAACGCCGAAGAACTTCTTCGCCTTTCTGGAACAGACGTTCAACATCCTCTCGGAGAATGCCCAGCTCTGTTCGGCGCTCATCGGACCGAACGGCGACATCGCCTTTCTGCGGAACATCGAGAAGATGATCCGGGACAAGGGTCTCCAGACCCTGCGCTCGTTTGCGCCGAAGGAACTCCGGGAACAGGATCTCCAGTATGCCATTTCCTTTGCCCTTGCCGGGTGCGTGGGGCTGGTGGAACACTGGCTGAAAAACGGATGTCCGGAAACACCCACCCATATGGCGGAACTGACCCTGGTAATGCTCCGTGAGGGTACAACGTCCATCGGCGTGCCGGATATCACCCAGTTCGCCGTACATTGATCCGTCCTGTTCCAGGATAACCGAAAAAGATAAACCAGCGTGAAACTGGATCACAACACCAGATAACAAAAAGAGCCTGCCGGGATAAAGCCGTTCCCGACAAGCTCTTTTTGCGTTTTTCAGGCATCTTTTTTGCCCTTTGAAGTTCCCCTGTAGAGGTCGATGCCCACATCGATTCGAGTGTACCGGAAATGGAAAACCTTATGGCATCCCACCGGGGACATAACAACTCCTCTGCCCTGTCGGGCATCTCCTCTATGAGAGGAGACTTTTTTCTAGGCTCCTCTTTTAGAGGAGCTGGCAGCCGTAAGGCTGACTGAGGAGTCATGTATCAGAAAACCCTATAGCATCCCACCCCACCGTAGGGGCGAACACTGTTCGCCCGTTGTTGTGTTTCCAGGTATCCCTTTTCAAAGGGGCACGACAACTCCTCTGCCCTGTCGGGCATCTCCTCTATGAGAGGAGACTTTTTTCTAGGCTCCTCTTTTAGAGGAGCTGGCAGCCGTAAGGCTGACTGAGGAGTCATGTATCAGAAAACCCTATAGCATCCCACCTCACCGTAGGGGCGAACACTGTTCGCCCGTTGGTTGATTTCTGAATATCCCCCTGTCAGCTTACGCTGACATCCCCCTTTTCAAGGGGGACATAATAAAAAGCCTCCCTTGAAAAGGCGCCCGTAGGGTGTGCCTTGTGCTGAGGTGGCACG
>SAMEA104315423__coassemble_2035_pt1 | contig 19499 bp, 16 predicted proteins | sample SAMEA104315423__metabat2_low_PE_024 | metagenome-assembled genome bin SAMEA104315423 (sample SAMEA104315423) | gut metagenome | biome: Monkey gut; feature: monkey-associated habitat; material: faeces | place: China | collected 2013 | reverse complement strand
TTGCCTTTTTCGCCAGCAGTCCTGCCGGTCTTGCGTGGATGCCTACTTCGTCCTGGATGGTGTAAGTGAATGTTTTCATGCGTAATTCCTCCGTCTCAAATTTCCTCTAAGCATTCGCCGTTGGTGCGAATGACATTTTGATACCAGTAAAATGATTTCTTTTTCAGTCTGGCAAAATCGCCGGTGCCGTCATCATATCGCCGTACATAGATAAAGCCGTACCGCTTTGCATATTCTCCGGTAGATGCAGATACCAGATCAATACAGCCCCAGGGCGTATATCCCATCAGATCAACGCCGTCCTTGACTGCCTCTTTCATTTGCTGAATGTGCTGTTTCAGATAGTCGATGCGGTAGTCGTCCTGAATCGAACCGTCCTCCTCAATCTGATCTCTTGCACCCAGTCCGTTTTCCACTACCATAATGGGCAGTCCGTACCGGTCGTAAATGTCATTGAGTGCATAGCGGAGTCCCTCCGGGTCGATTTGCCATCCCCAGTCGCTCGCCCTCAGATAAGGATTCGGAACGCCGCCGAGGATATTGCCCAAGCCGTCTTTTATGGTACGGTCTGCGGTTTGGCAGGAGGACATATAGTAAGAGAATGTGTAAAAGTCCACCGTTCCTGCTTTCAGAATGGCATCATCGCCGTCTTCTTTTTGAATATGAATCTGGTTCTCCGCAAAAAAGCGTTCCATATAGCTGGGGTATGCGCCACGGCATTGTACATCGGAACAAAAATAGTTGATGATCCGGTTATACTGCTGATTTTTCAGCACGTCTGCCGGTGCGCAGGTACGGGGATAGCTGGCAGAATAGATCATCATGTTTCCCACACGATAGGACGGATCGATCTCATGTGCCATTTTTACGGCGAGTGCGCTGGCAACGAACATATGATGCAGCCCCTGATACCGCTGCTGGGGATTGTCCGGCTGATTCATGAATACCGTAGGATGTTCCAGATCATTCAGAATGCCTTGATTCAGGAGCGCACCCATTGGCTTTGAGGCACTGTTGATCTCATTAAAAGTGAGCCAGTACTTGACTTTTCCACGATACCGGGTAAAGATCGCACGGCATTAGTTCAGAAAATACCCGATCATCTCTCTGGATGCCCATGCGTTGCACTTTTTGGTCAGCCCGAACGGTACTTCATAATGGGAAATGGTAATCAGCGGTTCAATGCCATATGACAGACAGGTGTCGATCACTTCTTCATAGTGTTTCAGACCTGCCTCATTGGGTTCTGTTTCGTCGCCGTTTGGAAAGATCCGTGTCCATGCAATAGAGAAACGGTATACCTTGAATCCCATTTCCGCAAACAGACGGATATCCTCCCGAAAGCGTGTATAGTGCTGAATGGCATCATGGCTGGGATAGAATGTGCCATCCTGCAATACCGGTGTAATCATCTTGCTTTTTCCAAGGGTGCCGCCGGTGCAGATGTCGGCGACTGAAACGCCTTTTCCGTCCACGTTCCACGCACCCTCGCACTGGTTTGCGGCAGTTGCTCCGCCCCACAAAAAGTTTTCTTTGAAAACGGACATACCTTTTCCTCCTTATGCTTCGTGCTGTTTGAAAAGTGTCATCATTTTTTCTCCTGCCGGAAGAAAATCAGACGGCTGAACTGCAAATTCCAGGAAATTGTCTGCGTTGGACACCAGAACCGGTGTTGCAGTATCGAATCCTGCTGCCTGAATTGCAGCAAGGTCAAATTCCAGAAGAACATCACCCTTTTGGAACGTGTCACCCTCTGCGACTTTCGGCGTAAAGTGCTTACCCTGCAGGAAAACGGTTTCTTGTCCCACATGAACCAGCATTTCAATGCCGTCGTCGGACAGGAGTCCCAATGCATGATGTGTATCCATCAGCGTTTCAACGGTGCCGGAAAATGGTGCGTAAACCTTTCCCTCAGTGGGAATGACAGCATAACCGTTGCCGAGAACGCCGGAGGAAAATGTGGAGTCGTTTACTTCCTGCAGTGGGATTACTTTTCCGTTGACCGGATTGTAGATCGTAAGTGCTTCCGCCGGCTCTGCCGGTGCAGCAGGGGTTTCAGCTGCTTTTTCCGCTTTTTTGTTTTTGGTCAGGAGCAAAGCAAGTACAAATGCAACGGCAAAAGAAACGACTGCCACAATGCAGGCAGAAACAAAGTTTCTATTTCCGTCCGGTGCAATAAACTGTACAATTGCCGGAAGGCTTGGTGTCGTGAAAGCATAGGCACGCAGCTGTGCCAGTCCGGCGATCAGACCGCCGATGCCGCCTGCAATACAAACGGCGTAGATCGGTTTTTTCAATTTCAGCGTAACACCATACATGGCTGGTTCAGTAACTCCGGCAAAGAGGGCAGAGATGCCTGCCGGAATTGCAACCTGACGCATTTTGGCGTTACTGCAACACCGAATGTTGCACCAGCCTGTGCAATATTGGTTGCCAGCATTGCAGGTAGGAACATCATTTCATAACCCGGATTCGACATGGCAAGGATCGCAGCCGGAATGAACGCCCAGTGCATACCAGTCATAATGATAAACGGCATAAATGCTGCAAACAGTGCCATTGCAAGCCACGGTGCAAGGTTGTAGATCCAGTTCAGGATAAACTGCAATCCTTCTCCGATGACCAGACCAAGCGGTGCGAGCAAAGAGTAATGGGTGCAGTAATGATTACGATCAGCAGAGGTTTCAGAAAGTTTTTTGACCATTCCGGCGTGATCTTGTCCACCAGGATTTCCACATATTTCAGCAGAATGGTAGAGAGCATTGCCGGAATGACGGACGAGGAATAGCTGCCATGGATCACAGGGATAAATCCAAACAATCTGGTCGGGGTATCTCCGCCGAGCAGTGTGATCAGATCCGGATACAGCAGTACGGCTGCGATCAGCACGGCAAGATATGTGTTGCAGCCCAGCTTTTTTGATGCTGTGATTGCAACAAAGATCGGGAGAAAATAGAAGATGGCGTCACCGAATGCGTTCAGAATGATATAGGTATCACTGGTGGTGGAAAGTGCATTCAGCAGGGAAGGACCAAGGACAACCAGCAGAACTTTAATCAAACCGCCGGCAGTGATGGCTGCGACCATTGGTGTCATACAGCCGGAAATAAAGTCCAGTGCAACGGTAATGGGATTGCGTTTTTCCTTTTTCTGTTCGGAAGATGCCGAATCAGAAATGGGATAGAGCTTGTTGATCTCCGCATAGCATTTGGCGACATTGTTTCCGATGATGACCTGATATTGACCGCCCTTTTTCGCTACGCCCATAACACCGGGGATCTCTTCTACCAGTTTATCATCAATGCTGCTCTCGTCTTTCAAAACAAACCGCAGACGGGTCATGCAATGTGTCAAAGAAGCCACATTTTCGCTGCCGCCGAGCTGTTCAATCAGCTTCTTTGCAGTGATGGTATAATCCATAAAGATAACTCCTTTCAAGGATAAAATAGAATAAGAATGCCCGAATCGATTCGACTTTTTCTGTATCTTTATTGTACCATACCTGCCGTTTTTTGAGAAGATTCCATTTGTTATGCAGTATAAACCTTTATGTTATGACTGGAGTGTGTTCCTATAAAATCAGCACAAGCATTTTATGGGAACACACTCTAAAGTAAGAAAGCGAGCCTTTCGAAAAAGACTCGCCCTTTCCCAATATTCAGAAGTTGCGAACAACTTCTCAACTTTTATTTCCCATACACCTGTTCCACTGCACGCAGAAACCGTTCCACCACTGGTGTGGGCTGCGGGGCGTGTAGCAAGCCGAAGGGCAGTGCATATTCCCATTCCACCGGCAGCACCTTCAGCAGGGGATGCACGTTTGCCCATTCATCAATGCACATCATCAGGTCGTTGCTGTTTTCGCACTGGTTGAATACGTTCAGATTCAGAAAATCAAAGTCCACAATGTGAATCTGCGGGTGCTGGCTGCTGAGGTCATCCCGCATCTTGTCCACATTCTCGTTCCAGCCACGGCGGATCACCATGAAGTTCTGCCTGTACAAATCCGAGATTTGCAGACAGTCTTTCTGTGCAAGGGGATTGTAGATCGAAACCGCACATCGCAGAGGTGCGTGGGACAGCATACACCCGCCGCACTTCCAGTTTTCCAGTGCCGCATCATCGAATGCACCGCAGACCAGATCGATATGCGTTCCCAGATTCCGCAGGATCTCTCTTGCATTTTCCGGCGTGTTTTCAAACGGAACCAGCTGGAGTTTGATCTCCGGACAGATCTCGTGAATCTCTTCCCATAGATTCATCAGAAAATATCCGGGGGTCATAGGTGATGTGCCGATCCGAATGACAGAGCCTTCTTTCTGCATGGCGTTTTTTGCCCTGCCCACGGATTCCTGACAATACTGTATCACATACTTCGCATCGGAGTACATGGATTTCCCGGCTTCTGTCAGCTGTAAGCCACGGTGAGTGCGGATAAACAGCTGTAGATTCAATGAGGATTCCAGCAGGTTGATTTGCTTGATGACTGCCGGCGGAGAAATGTATAATTCCTCTGCCGCTTTGTTAAAGCTGCCGCAGTCCGCAACTCGCAGGAAGGTTTCTAATTGTGGGTTGTACATCATAAAAATGGCTCCTTTCTGATTTTAATACCGTTTGCACTTTTGGAAGGGATTATCTATATTTTATCATAAGTTTGCAGATATTGCAAGAAAACAGCGTGCCGTTCGATTTGGAAACCGGACAGCACGCTGTTTTGCAAAAGATATTATGAAGAAATTATGGGGGTGAAATTGTCAGATAAAACGTTTACCAGTTCTTTTTTTCGGCAGCACTGTCGTGCTTGGTCTTGCGTTCTTCTACCATTTTGGCGAACCACTCTACCATGACCGGATCGTAGTGGGAGAAGAAAGAACTGGTTGCGGTATCCATTGCCGCAATGGTTTTCATTTCGTCGTCTGTCAGCTGGAAGTCAAAGACGTCCAGATTTTGCACCATACGCTCCTTGTGTGTCGTCTTGGGCAGAACCACAACACCACGCTGCAAATTCCAGCGCAGCATGACCTGTGCAGCAGATTTCCGGTACTTTTCGCCGATCTTGGTCAGCACCTCATTGGTGAACAGATTTCCTCTGCCCTCGCCGAACGGTGCCCATGCCTCGATCTGCACTTCGTACTTGTCCATCCACTTCTTTGCCTCGGTCTGCTGGTTCAGCACATGGGTTTCCACCTGGTTGACCATAGGAACGATTCTTGCAAAGTTTGCGATGTCCACCAGACGATCCGGATAGAAGTTGGAAACGCCAATGGCTTTCAGAACGCCCTCCTCGTAGAGATCCTCCAGGGCACGGTATGCACCGTAGTAATCCGAGAACGGCTGGTGCAGCAGCACCAGATCCAGATACTCGGTCTGGAGCTTTTTCATAGACTCGTAGACCGACTTCTTGGTTTCCTCATAGCCGTAGTGTTCCACCCAGACCTTTGTGGTTAGGAAAATATCTTCTCTGGGAACGCCGGACTTTGCAATGGCATTGCCGACTTCTTCCTCGTTGAAATAGCTCTGTGCGGTATCGATCAGACGATAACCGGTTTCCAGTGCGTCCAGTACGCACCGTTCGCATTCATCTTTGGTGACCTGATAAACGCCGTAGCCCAGCATCGGCATTTTCAGTCCATTGTTCAGCTGTACATATTCCATTTGTAAATCCTCCTTAGTTGTATCAATCAGTTGTTGATGATGTCCTTTGCCCATTGTGCGATGGTATCTGCGGATTCGCCGGAGGAGAACCGTTCGCCCTCCAGCCAGTTTCCGCTGCCAGCCATTTCTTCCAGCAGATTGCCGCTGTCGCCCAGTCCGGAGCTTGCAGAAGTGCAGAACGGAATGACGGTCTTTCCGGTGAAGTCATTTGCTGTCACGAATCCGTCCACCGGCCATGCGGCAATGCCCCACCAGATCGGATAGCCAATGAATACTGTGTCATAGCTGTCCCAGTTGTCCACAGATGTGGAAACCAGTTCCACATCTCGCTGGTCGGCGTCATCGTGTTCCACAGAAACACGGCTCTTGCTGTTTGTCCAGTCCAGATCGGCAGAGGTGTACGGCTCGACCGGCTCTATGGTAAACAAGTCGCCGTCGGTGGCATCTGCAATGGCTTCAGCTGCTTTTTCCGTGCTGCCGGTTGCCGAATAGTAGACCACCAGTACATTTGCACCGCTGCTCTCCGTGGTATCCGCAGAGGATTCTGCGGCAGCATCTGTGCTGTCAGCGTTTGCAGCGGCAGAATTATTTTCTGTTTCGGCAGAAGTCTGTGCTGCGGTGGTGCTTGCGGTGCTGCTCTCCGAGGCGGTGTTGCCGCAGGCGGAAAGGCTCATGGCAAGTGCCAGACCAACAGACAGCATTGCGATTTTTTTCATGAAAACCACTCCTTTTCCGGAACGTGTTTCGTGTTCCTGATTTGCTTTACAAGCTTATTATAGCAGAAATTTGCCCTGCTGTGAAGTTCCAATTGGTTTTGCAGATATAACCTGCTGGTTTATACTCGTGAAAGCAAAGCTATAACCTATGGCTTTCTACTGCATAACCAAACGGAACTTCTCTGCTGAAATGGATTTTGCTATAATAAAGGAAAGAATCAAAAAGGAGGTCTTTTTGTGAAAAAGATATCATCGCTCCTCTTAGTCAGTACACTGCTGTTGTCAAGTGCCTGCGGAGCGGTCAGAAAGGAAACGGCAAATGTGGGAATTACGCCGGCATCTTCACAGTCAGTGACGGGGAATGCTGTGACAGCAGAAACAACCGTTGGAGAAGTGCTTTCTATGCCGGAGTTTCAGAACTTTGGAAGATTGCTGTTTCCGGTAGACCGCACGGTATCAGAAGATATGACACTGGAGCAGGTGAGTTCCAGCCGGGTCTACACCTGGTATCACAACATTCAGCCGGAAAAAATAGTGGAGATCATCAACCATTTGATCCGGCAGGCAGATGATGACCAGCCGATCTTTTACTCCATTTATTCAGAATCGGAAATGCAGGCAGATCCCTCCAAACAGGATACCGGGCTTTTCTTTTTCAAGGGAGAATCCGGTGCAAAGTTCAGCATTATGAATGCCGGCGGTGGATTCGCCTATGTGGGAGCCATGCACGACAGTTTTCCGCAGGCGTTGGAATTGTCCAAAATGGGGTACAACGCATTTGCACTGATCTACCGTCCGGATGACCCATATCGTGACTTGGCACAGGCAATCACATATATTTATGACCATGCCGCAGAATTGGAAGTAGATCCGGGGGACTACTCCCTTTGGGGCGGTTCAGCCGGAGCGAGAATGGCCGCAACACTCGGAAATGCAGAGAATCTCCGGACATTGACGGCACGGACAGATATTCCGCAGGCTGCTGCCGTTATCACACAGTATACCGGGTATCAAAGTGTATCTGCATCAGATGCACCCACATACGCCTGTGTTGGGACAAGCGACAGCATTGCCAGTGTAAGAACGATGCAAAATCGTCTGGACGCTTTGCAAAAACTTGCCTCATGGTTTTGGGTTGGGAACAGGAACAGCTGCAGAGGGATGGATACAGGATGCAGTTCGATTCTGGGAGGATCAGATGCCGGATGAAAGCATTCCGACGGCACGGCAAACGGCAATTGCCACCAAATTCGGCATTGGATTTGACAAATCCGGCGGAAAGATTCCCTATCCGCTGGTTGCCGATGCACGACCGGAAACCATTCGGAAATCGGTGGAGGGTTCTCTGAAACGCCTTGGCGTGGAGTGCATTGACCTGTACTATCAGCACCGCATCGATCCCAATACTTCACCGGAGGAAGTCGCCGATGTAATGGCGAAACTCATACAGGAGGGGAAGATTCGGCACTGGGGAATTTCCGAGTGTGATGAGAGCTATTTGCGGCGGGCACACGCCGTTTGTCCGGTGACGGCGATTCAGAACCGTTACTCCATGATGTACCGGAACTATGAGCAGCTGTTTCCGGTTCTGGAGGAACTGGGCGTGGCTCTGGTGGCATTTTCACCGTTGGCAAACGGATTTCTGAGCGGCAGGTATGATGCAAATTCCCGGTTTGAGGCTGGCACGGATTATCGTGGAACGATGCCGCAGTTTCAGGCAGAGGCGGTGGCAGAGAATCAGGAACTGCTGGCGTATCTGCACCAGATCGCCGCAGAAAAGCAGGCGACGCCGGCGCAGATTGCTTTGGCGTGGATGCTCTGCAAAAAGCCTTGGATCATTCCGATTCCCGGCACACGCAATCCGGAGCGAATGCAGGAAAATGCAAATGCCGCAGATGTGGCACTCTCTCCGGCAGAAGTGGAGAAAATCGACGCCATGCTGGACAAGATTCCCATGTCAGCAGTTTACGGCGGCGTTGCCACCAGAGGTAACGCATAAATTCTCAAAAAATACAAAAGAAAGGCAGTGTGAAGCAAAAATGAAAGGGAAAAAGTTATTGGTGGGCGTTGTTGTCGCAGTGTTCGGCTTGTCGATGACGGGGCTGTTTTCTGCGAATGCAGACACGGAGCGTGCAGCAACTGGCACAGCCTATACGGCGGCAGATGTGCAAAACTTACAGAATTTTCTGCTGGCAAAAGACACGCCGGATCTCAGCGGAAAGAACTACGATCTGAATGGTGACGGCGTGTGGGACGGTCTGGATCTGAGTTTGATGAAACAGCAGTATCAGATTCCGCAGACAACCGGAAAGACGCTAGTTGCCTATTACTCTGCCAGCGGAACAACGGAGCGAATTGCAGAATATATTGCGGAAGAAATGGACGCAGATGTATTTGTGATTACGCCGGTAAATGCGTACACCAGTGCCGATTTGAACTGGTCCGATTCCGGCAGCCGTGTGGTACAGGAACATGAGCATCCGGACACCAGACACGTAGAACTGGTGCAGACAACGCCGGACAATTTTGCAGACTATGACAATGTTTTCATTGGCTATCCGATCTGGTGGCAGGAGGCTGCCTGGGTGGTAGATGATTTCGTCAAGGAAAACGATTTCACCGGAAAGAATGTGATTCCGTTCTGCACTTCCATGAGTTCTCCGCTGGGCGAAAGCGGCACAAAACTTGCCGCAATGGCAGGCACCGGAAACTGGCTGGACGGGATGAGGTTCTCGAGCCGTTCCACCAGAGAATCGGTGCAGGAGTGGGCAGCCGGTCTGGACTTGACAAAACCGGAAACGGCAAGCAACATTCTGATTGCCTACCTTTCCTATCCTCTGCCGGATGGAGTAGATGCCAGCACCAGTGCAAGCCGTGTGGTTGTGGACGGACAGGTTTCCGGTTCTGTGGAGTACATGGCAAATGTGATTCAGAAGAACACAGGCGGTGATCTGTTTGCCATTCAGCCGGCGGAAAGCTACGGCGATGATTTCAACACCGTTGCAGATAAGGCACTGAGTGACCAGCAGAACGGCGTCTTGCCGGAACTGTCCGATCACATTGCAAATTTAGACCAGTATGACACGATTTTTGTGGGCTATCCCATCTGGTGGTATGATATGCCGCAGCTGATGTACAGTTTCTTTTCGGAGTACGACTTGAGCAGAAAGACAATCATTCCGTTCAACAGCCACGGCGGCAGCGGATTTTCCGGTTCTGTGGAAGAAATCGAAGAACTGGAACCGAATGCAACTGTTCGGACAGACGGGCTGACACTTTCCAGAAGTGTGGTGGCAGACTCGGAAAACCGCATTGTCACATGGCTGGAAACCATCGGACTGAAAAAGTCTGCGTAACCGTTAGATTGTTTCATTTCTCTCCATATATCTCCTCAGAAAGGCTGTTTGCTCCGGCAGGCAGCTTTTCTATTTTTATTCCACCACATTTCTTGTCAATCCACGCCGAATGTGCTATACTATTCTCGTCACAGCATCAAGAAATTTTCAAGTTTTTCCTGATATATTAAATGCAAAGGAGAAGATGCGAATGCGTATTTTAATCGTAGAGGACGAAAAAGATCTGGCGAATGTCCTGTCCGAAATGCTGGAGCTGGAAGGATACCATACGGACATCGCCAATGACGGAGAATACGGATTGGATTGTGCCATGACCGGAATCTATGACCTCATCATTCTGGACATTATGCTGCCCAAATTGGACGGCATTGCAGTTCTTCGCAAACTTCGGCAGAAACAGATCAGCTCTGCGGTATTAATGCTGACCGCAAAGTCCCAGATCGAAGACAAGGTAGACGGATTGGACAGCGGTGCAGACGATTACCTGACGAAACCATTCGTCAGCAAGGAATTTCTGGCAAGAGTTCGGGCACTCTGCCGCCGCAGACCATTGGAGTATCTCAGCAGTGCCCTTTCATTTTCGGACATTTCGCTGGACTCTTCCCGTCACGAACTGCAATGCGGCGAACGGCGGGTAAAACTCAGCCAGAAAGAATATGATATGATGGAAATGCTCCTGCTCAATCACGGACAGATCATTCCCAAAGAAAGCTTTCTCACAAAAATATGGGGATACGATTCCAATGCAGAATACAATTCTATTGAGGTTTACGTTTCTTTTCTCCGCAAAAAACTGACTGCCCTACACTCCGGTGTAAAAATCAAAATTGTTCGTGGCGTTGGATATTATCTGGAAGGAGCGTCCGATGCAGCAGGAAATTGAACGACTGAAACGAAAATACATTTTTTCTGCCTCTGCAATTGTGATTGCAGTCATCTGGGGAATGCTGCTTGTCATGAATTTGCTGATACAAATGCTGTTTCGTGCCAACAGCAGCAATGCCGATGCTATGATTCTTCAGGCGGCAAAGTCCTATGACTACCAGACAGAAACGCTGCTGCTTTCAGAGATGGAACAAAATGTTGACGGAGATTATCTGATTCCCAGAAGTATTCATTCTGTTGACAGCATTACGCTCAGCGGCACCATTCGCAGCGACTCTGATTCTGAAAGCTGGTATTGCGGTGGTGGCGGACTGATGTATCTGGAGGAAACTGCAAATCAGCAGGAGCTTGTCTATCGGGAGTACACGTTCAACAAGGACACCTCCGAAGTCACCATTGATTTTCAAAATGATAACACGCTGAAAAGGGAACGCTCCGCAGAGGCTCGTCAAACCAGTGGCTTAACGACAGATAATTTTCTGGTTTCTATCGTCTGGTGGACTTCACGGGAAGACGTTTCTCTCACGCTGGACAGAATCACCATACACTATCTGAAAGAACGAGCTTCCAACGACATTCTGCACCTATCCTATTCCGATCTGTTTGAAAATCAGATACCGGAAGTGTTGTCGGAGCGAAACAGTTTCTATCTGGTCACGGATTCCGGCGGCAGTCTTTCCGCAGTGTGCAGCGGAAATTTGCCAACCCAAATCAGCAGCGAGGAGGCCGAAACGCTGGTAAGTGATGTTTTGCAGCAGCATCGGGACAGCGGCAGCATTTCGGTACAGAAATCCTATCAGTACACCATTGTGCCGTACCACGATTTTCAAATCATTTTGTTCCAGCAAGACCAAAGCGAACAAAAAACACTGCACCAGATTTTATGGATCTCTATATTTTCCGGATTTTTGATGACTTTGGTTCTGATCGCAGTGATTGTTCTGCTCTCCAAACACATGGTCAAGCCTCTTTCCGACAGTTTCAGCCGGCAAAAGCAGTTCATTTCCAACGCCGGACATGAGTTGAAAACACCAGTCACCGTGATTTCCGCAACCACTGATTTATTAGAGCGAAAGCATGGCAGTGACCGCCTTTATGATACCATAAAAGCACAGTCGGAAAAAATGAGCCGGCTGATCGCAGAATTGCTGGAACTCACAAAATTCTCTGAGAAATCCAAGGATACTGCGGATTTTCGTCTGTTCTCTGTCAGTGAAACTGTGGAAACCACACTGCTCTATTTTGAAAGTCGGGCGTTTGAATCCCAGCATTCGCTGCATCTGGAAATTGCGGAAGATCTGACCATGTATGGAGATGCCCTGAAAATCGAACGACTGGTTGGAATCCTCATTGACAATGCTCTGAAATATGCCGATGCCAAAACGGAAATCCAATTCTGTCTGACGGAAAGGAATCACAGGATTCTTTTCACCTGCTCCAATCTCTGTTCAGATTTGACACCGGAGCAAATGGATCACCTTTTTGACCGCTTTTATCGTGCAGAGGAATCCCATTCGCATCAGAAAGAGGGTTTTGGACTGGGACTGTCCATTGCGCAGGCTATCACCCAACAGCACAAGGGTGAAATCTCCGCATCTCTACAGGAAAACCGGATCACGTTTACTGTAAAACTGCAAAAATCATAAGGAGGAGTATATGAAACGCATTTTTCCCATACTTACCGCTGCCGTAATGGCAGTCTGCACACTGTCTGTTTTGCCGCAAACCGTCGCCTCTGCGATCACCAATGACGAGATTCTGGAGCAGCAGTTGACCATGCCGGTGATCTCCATTGACACACTGGGCAACAGCGTCAACACCAAGGAATCCTACACCGATGCGAAAATCACGATCTGGGACGAGAACGGAACCATAGATACCAAGGAGGCCAACATCTCCATTCGGCTCCGTGGAAACAGCACACTGAATCTGGACAAGAAAAGCTATCGTTTCAAGTTTCCGAAAAAGTCCAATCCGCTGCATCTGGGAGATGGTTCTGCAAAGTCGTGGAATCTGGTTGCCAATTACTATGACACCTCTCTTTTGCGGAGTATGACTGCCTATCATCTGGGCGATATGCTGGACAATATGCCTTATACACCCAACAGCCGCTCGGTAGAGGTGTATGTCAACGGCAGCTATCAGAGCGTGTATCTGCTCTGCGAGGCGGTCAATGTTGCCAAAAGCCGCATTGCCATTACAGAGGACACCACCAAGATCGAAGATGACGGCTATCTGGTGGAGATGAGCCGCTATGCAGAGGAAAATGTGTTCACAGTGGACTGTTGTCAGTATGAAGTAAAAAGTGATGTTTCCGAAGATCCGGAGATTGCTGCCAAGCAGATCGCATACATTTCTGATTACACGGAGCAGGCACTTCATGCCCTGAAATCCGGCAGTCAGTCCGAGACAGAAAAGTATATTGACATTCCCTCTCTGGTGGACAATTACCTCGCCAATGAGCTGTACAAAAATGTAGATGCCGGTTGGGACAGCTATTACTTTTCCAAGGATGCCGGCGGCAAACTAACTTTTCATCCCATGTGGGACTACGATCTGGCACTGGGAAACAATACAGAAGCTAAGGGAATTTCAGATGCCAAAGGACTGGGCATTTTTGACGTGACAGACAGTTCTGCCAACTCCAATCCGTGGCTGTGTTATGCGATCCGGTGCGACTGGTTCCGTGAAATGCTTCAGGCACGCTGGGACGAAAAGCTTGCTGAAATCGAAACACTTCCGGATTTTGTACGCACAGAGGCGAGTGCCAACGCTGATTCTTACAATCGGAATTTCACGAAATGGAATACACTGGGACGAAAAGTCTACAACGAAACAGACGAAGCAGCAGCGTTGAAAACTCATTCCGAACACGCAGCGTATCTTGCAAACTGGCTGAATCAGCGAATCACATGGTTGAACGACTACTATCATTCTGACGCATTCACAAAGGGCGTTTTTCTGGATGAGAGCGATCAGGAAATTGATGTGAAAAATGTCGTAATTGCCAGTGCCTTGATGTTCTGGGGCGGCAGCGGCACGATCGATACCAATAGCCCCGGATTTACCGCAGAGGCAAGCTCCGGATGGTGGGGCGGACAGGCTTTTTCCACAGGAATCATGCTTCAAAAAGGTCAAACGTACCGGCTTTCCTTTGATTATACCGCACCGTCTACTGCAAGCATCAACTACCGCATTCAAGCCAATCACGACAGCTACACATCATATCTGAACGGTTCGACGTCGGCAAACGGAACAACACAGTCCTTTGAAAAGGAATTTACCGCCGGCATAACCGATTTCAACTGTGCCATTGTTCTGGAATTCAAGGGCAGCGGAACGGTGAATGTAGAACATCTGTCGCTGGTTGCACTGGATCCGGAACCTGTTCGAGGAGATGTGAATGGCAACGGCGTATGGAATTTGTCGGATGTTATCGCATTGCAAAAATGGCTTTTAGCTGTTCCGGATGCCAAATTAGAGCAGTGGGAAAATGGGGATTTTTATGCTGACGGCAGAATTGATGCGTTGGATTTGTGCCTGATGCGGCAGGAGATTCTGTTGTAAGCAGGACTTTTGGTTTTATAGAAGGAATGACAGGAGGGTTTATGGCTCTCCTGTTTTTTATGGGGTTATGGGGTGGTTCTTGCTTTTGAACTATAAATGAGCATATTCAGCATTTTGCACAAATAATTGCTACTGTTCAGACTTTGCAGGCACTTATTTCAGTGGGTTTTGTACGGAAAAAGAACCTTTTATTGTGCAATATGACAAGCCGTGCTCATTTATAGTTTTGAAATTGGCTTGCTTTTCGATTGGGAATGTGGTATAATGGAGGGAAATTGAATGTAGTAATTAGACTACAAATCGGAATTTGACGGAGGTAATGAAATGTTTGAAGAATTAGGAATTAGTTTTGGCACAGTACTAATCATTTTACTTGCATTATATTTTATAGTTAAGTGGGCTGTCAAAAATGGAATAAAAGAAGCCTATAGGGATATTACAGGGAAAGTCACTACCGAAAATATTGAGGAAGAGCAAATATACGATGAATCAAATCTTAACAAAGAGGAGGAATAGACAAATTCCAGTTTGTAGAATCAAAAGATCAACGATTGTGCTATGTGATTTTTAAGGGAAGATGCGGCAAAGCGTATCACTTTTCTCACTGCATCATAAACGAAACCAGCCTGAGATTCTATGATTGGAATCTCAGGCTGGTTGCCTTATATGCACCTGTTGATAGTGGGGAAAGTGATGTGTTTTACTCCTTCTTGGAGAAAAAAGCAACCATCTAAAATTACATCATATTTGATGACCTTTCCACCAGCAGAATCAATGAAAACATGACAACGATACAAAAGTACATGACAAAAATGATATACAATGCAATATGAAGCTGTTATAATAAACACAACAAGTGAAACGGGTGCTTTTCACAGGAGGGAATGGATATGAATTGGAGAAAAGCCGCAGCTGGTTTTACGGCAGCGATACTGTCTGTAACGACAGCGTCTATTTTTCCGCCGAAAACGGTTTCCGCCGCTGACGTTTGTGTCATTGATACAGACACAGAATATCAGACGATTCGTGGATTCGGCGGAATCAATCATCCGGAATGGGCAGGAGACCTGACGCAGGCACAGCGGCAGACGGCGTTTGGCAACGGAGAGAATGAGTTGGGGCTGACGGTGCTTCGGGTATTCGTGAATCCGGACAGCAGCCAGTGGAACAAAGCACTCCCCACAGCACAGTTTGCGACGCAAATGGGTGTCACTGTTTTTGCATCTCCGTGGGAACCGCCGGCGAATCTAACGGAATCCGGCGGAAGCAACGGCAAACTGCATCTGCCCAAATCCAATTATGCTGCCTATGCAAAGCATCTGAATGATTTTGGCACTTACATGAAGGCGAATGACGTTGATCTGTATGCCGTATCGGTACAGAATGAGCCGGATTATGCGTCCGAATGGACATATTGGTCTACTGATGAAACAACAGACTTCATTGCCAACTATGGCGATCAGATCACAAGCACTCGCTTGATGTCGCCGGAATCTTTTCAGTATGCACCGGAAAATGCCTCATGGGTGTCGGACGGCGGCAAGAAATTTTACCGGAAGATCTTGAATAACAGCAAGGCAATGGAAAACTGCGATGTATTCGGTACACACTTTTACGGCACGCAGCGTTCGTGGATGGACTTTCCGGAACTAGAAAACAGCGGAAAAGAAATCTGGATGACAGAAGTCTATGTTCCAAACAGCGACAAGGATTCGGCGAATCGCTATCCGGAGGCACTGCAGGTTTCGGAAAATATCCATAACGCCATGGTTGTAGGCAATATGAGTGCTTATACATGGTGGTATATTCGCCGGAATTATGGACTGATGACGGAAGACGGAAAAATCAGCAAGCGTGGATACTGTATGGCACAGTATTCCAAATATGTTCGTCCCGGCGATGTGCGAATCGATGCCACGGAACAGCCGGCAGACAATGTCTATGTGTCAGCATATAAGGGCGATGACAATCAAGTGACGATCGTTGCCATTAACGAGGGAACGGAAAGCTACTCGCAGGAGTTTTCTGTAGATGCAGATACACAAATTATAGAGGTTGACCGTTATCGTACTTCCGCCTCTGAAAATCTGGCGAAAACGGAAGATCTGGAGCATGACAGCAGCAGTTTCTGGGCACAGCTCCCTGCGGAAAGTGTTTCTACGTTTGTTGTGACATTGGAAGATCAGCCGACAGAGCCAGATGAAAACGGCTATTATTTTCACGATACTTTTGAGGAGGACAACTGCGACTGGCAGGGACATGGTTCAGCAGATGTTGCACTGAGCGGAAGAATGCCGTATCTGGGAACCAATGCACTCTTGGTACAGAATCGTGCCAGTGCGTGGAACGGAGCGGAAAAAACGTTGCCGACAAAAGCGTTTCTGGCTGGAAAAGAATACAGTTTCAGTGTATGCCTGAATTACATGGACGGAGAAAGTTCCAAAAATGCGGTACTTTCTCTACAGTACACAGATGCTGCCGGAGAAACAAAGTATGCCAGAATTGCATCTGTTTCCGCAGCAAAGGGAAACTATGTGCAGCTTGCAAATCCTAGTTTCAAACTGCCGGAGGGCGGAAAGGATTTCAAGATCTACGTAGAAACTGAAGATGATACGGATAATTTCTATATTGATGAGGCAATCGGTGCTGTGAAAGGAACTGTGATAGACGGACCGCCTGTGGTAACAACAACAACGGTGGTGACAACTACGACAACAACTGCTGCATCCACAACTACAACTACTGCGACAACAGAAGAACTGCCTGTAAATTCCGGTGATGTCAATGCGGACGGCAAGGGAAATCTGGCAGATGTTGTGCTGCTGCAAAAGTGGCTGCTTGGAATTCCGGAAACAAAGCTTGCCGACTGGCGGGCAGGGGATCTGTATGCAGACGGTGTGCTGAATGGTTTCGACCTTTGTCTGCTCCGGCATACAGTGACATCTTCCGGCAATATCTAACGACACAGCTTGCAGATGTGTTTTGTGCGTCGTTGCTTTAACTTATGACATTTTGTTTCATCTGATTTCCTATAAAAAAACCTGAGATTCTCATGCAGAACCTCGGGTTTTTCTTTTGTGGTAAATTTTCAGTATATTGACATACTTCATAAAATGCAGTATAATATTGTTATTCATTATAATCGTATTGACTGAAAATTTGACTGTGAGAATTTGATGAAGAGAGGAGTGAAAATTCTGCCATGTCTGAACAATCTTCTGTGCAGCACGTTTTGACCAAATCGCAGCTCTGCTATTTCAGCCGGCAGTTTTCCAATATGTTTGGACTGCCGGTACGCCTCTACCGACAGCAGGAGAAGATCTACACCTATTCTCCGGTGCAGCTGGCAGCAGATCCTGTGACCCTCTGCATTGATGCACTTTTGCAGGAAACCGCACCACTGGGCTATTTTTCCTATCACGATATGTTTTACTATGGCTATGTCTGGCATCAGTCGTACTGCTTTGTCGCCGGACCAGTCAGCGAACTGGCAATTTCGGAACACGAATTGAAAAAGCTGGGAGGTTCGCTGCATTTGCTGCCTGAACAGTTTTCTGTGTTTGCAGCTGAGATGAAAACGCTTTCGGGAATGCATCCGGATACCCTTTTGCAGGCAATGATCCTGTACAATTTCACAGTCAATCGAACCATGTACGACATTTCTGATCTGCGGATTTGGCAAAGGGAACAGAAAACCATTACAGCAGAAATGAAAGAAAGTGAGATCCTGTTCAGTCCTGAAAACAGGAATCCGGAAGGACATATGCGTTCCATGTCGATTGAGCAGGACATCATTCGGAAAGTGCAGCAGGGCGACGTAGACGGTCTGATCGATGGTGCAACAAAAATTCCGGCAGTTCGTTCCGGACAGCTTGCACCGCAGCTGCTGCGGCATCACAGGAATTTTTTCATTCGGCTGGAAACTATTGTTTCCCGTGCGGCGATCCAGGCTGGTCTGCCTGCCGAAGAAGTTTTGGAAACGGAGGAACACTACATTTCCAAATGCGAATCCCTGCCGGACATGGAACGAATCAAGAACTTGCAGTATCACATGATCCTGGACTATGCCGATCAGGTGCGAAAGCTGAAACAGTGCGGTGGCAGCCAGTCCCGATTGGTGCGAAATGTGTTGCAGTATATCCGCAGCCATATGGCAGAACCGATCCGCACCGCAGACATCGCAGCATACTGCGGCAAAAGCCGCGGCGGACTGACTACTGAATTCAAAAAGCAAACCGGCAGGAATCTGTCTGAGTTTATCCAGCAGCAAAAAATGCAGGAGGCGGAAACGCTTTTGCTGGAAACAGAGCAGAATCTCTCCCAGATCAGCAGCTTGCTGGGATTTTCGTCCCAGAGCCATTTTACCCGAGTTTTCAAAGAAATCTATGGCATGACACCCACAGAATTCCGGAAATCGCAGGGATAAAATTAGCTTGACAGATATACAAATCACATGACAATCCTGCAATACAAGAAAACCTCCTTCTGTTACAATAAGTGTAGTTTGAAACGAAACTTACAGCAACAGAAGGAGGATGTTTTTGTATGAACAAGCAAAAATGGTTGGCTGGACTGACTGCGATGCTGTGTAGTGTCGGTGTACTTTCCTGTTTTCCGGCAATTTCAGGAATAGTTTCTGCGGCAGAACTGGTCAGCAACAACTTTGAAGTCAACTATGGCGGCTGGTACGGCAGTGCTGATGCTGTAGCTTTGACAGCAGAAGACGGCATCGGTCACAACACGTCCCGTGGTATGTCTGTTACCGGACGAACCAGCACGTCTGACGGTGCCAGTGCGGAAAAGGGCTTCTATCTTTCCGGCGGAGAAACCTACACATACAGCGTGTGGGTGTACAGTGAAACTGCGGAGCGTTTTCACCTGTCCCTTTCCTGTGCAGATCTGGACACGGCACAGGAAACGGAAACCGAACTGACGGCAAAACAGACCAGAGCCGGCAAATGGACAGAACTTTCTGCTTCGTATCGTGCACCGGAAAACAGCGGCGAATTCCGGCTGACCATTACCACAGACAGCACCAACGATTTTGTGTTTGATGATGTCACCGTAACAGGAAAGTCGGACAGCAATGAGGTTTCTGCGGCGGCTGCGGAAAAGGGACTGAAAGACGAGTTTGCCGACTATTTTCGGGTGGGCAATATTCTCAATGGCAGTACTGTGAAAAACTCCACCATTACTGCCAGCGTGCTGAAGGATTATAACAGCATTGAGTGCGAAAATGAAATGAAACCGGATGCAACGCTGGTGCAGTCCCAGTGCAGCGGAACGAATATTGGCGTTTCTCTGAATAATGCTGCCAGCA
>SAMEA104315423__coassemble_1907_pt1 | contig 25097 bp, 14 predicted proteins | sample SAMEA104315423__metabat2_low_PE_024 | metagenome-assembled genome bin SAMEA104315423 (sample SAMEA104315423) | gut metagenome | biome: Monkey gut; feature: monkey-associated habitat; material: faeces | place: China | collected 2013 | reverse complement strand
ATGTTCGCCCCTACGGTGAGACAGGGATTCTGCACATCTGCGGTTTCCGTTTTGTGATACTTCTGTAGATGCAAACAGTGTTCGCCCGTTGGTGTGTTACGCCTCAGTCAAGCCTATGGGCGCCTTTTCAAGGGAACACATTTGCACAACAAAGACAACCCCCGCCCGCCAGAACCTGTTTCACACGCAGAAAGGAACCACTTATGTCAGAACGTCAGTTTCACATTCAATGCACAGCGGAGGACATCGGAAAGTATGTCTTTCTCCCCGGCGACCCCGGACGCACCGAGTGGATCGCCTCTTATCTGGAACATCCCGTAAAGACGGCGCAGAACCGGGAGTTCACCACATGGACCGGCACACTGGACGGCACGAAAGTGAGCGTCACCTCCACCGGCATCGGCGGCCCGTCTGCTGCCATCGCCATGGAAGAATTGGCGGCGCTGGGCGCACACACCTTTCTGCGCATCGGCACCTGCGGCGGAATGCAGCCGGAACTGATTCCGGGAACGCTCATCATCCCCACCGGTGCTATCCGCATGGAGGGAACATCGCAGGAATACGTTCCCCTGGCATTTCCGGCTGTCCCGGACTTCGGTCTGACACAGCATCTGGTCTGCGCCGCACAGGAGCTTGCATATGATTATCGTACCGGCGTGGTACAGTGCAAGGACTCTTTCTACGGGCAGCATTCCCCGGAGACCATGCCTGCCGCACAGACCCTGCTCCAGAACTGGCAGGCGTGGAAAGCCGCCGGAGCGCTGGCATCGGAGATGGAATCGGCGGCGCTGTTCATCGTGGCGGCGACACGCCGGGTGAAGTGTGCCACTATCCTGCAAATGCTGTGGAACCAGGAGCGCCAGGCGGTGGTGCGGGACAATGCACACGCCGCCGGCGACATGACGCACGCCATCGAAGTTGCTGTTTCGGCAATGCGCCGGGAGATCCGACAGGGAAAGAAAGAGGAAATGTAAGTTGGCAAATATATTTTGTGTAGAGGATGATACGGGGATCCGGGAGCTTATCACCTGCGCTTTGCAGTCCGGCGGCTATACCGCCGAGGGATTCCCGGACGGAAAAAGCTTTTTTCACCGGCTCCGGGACGACAAGCCGGCGCTGATCCTGCTGGACATCATGCTCCCCGATGAGGATGGCATCTCCATCTTAAAGCGGCTCAAGGGCAACGACGCTACCGCAGAGATACCGGTCATTATGCTGTCGGCGAAGTCCAGCGAGATCGACAAGGTGACCGGGTTGGAAAACGGCGCAGACGACTACATCACAAAGCCGTTCGGCATCATGGAACTGCTGTCACGGATCAAGGCGGTGCTGCGGCGCAGCCACACGGTACAGAAAGCGGAGAGCCACGTGCTGTCTGCCCACGATCTGACCATCGACCTGGATCAGCGGACGGTGGTCTATCTGGAAACAGAGATCGTCCTCACCTATAAGGAATTCGAACTGCTGTCCTATCTGGTGCGCAACCGTGGCACTGCCATTTCCCGGGACCGCCTTTTGGAACAGGTCTGGGGATTCTCCTATGAGGGCGAGACACGCACCGTGGATGCACACGTGAAAACGCTCCGGCAAAAGCTGGATGCCGCAGGATGTTCCAATCTCATTCACACAGTACGGGGTTACGGCTATAAGATCGGAGGCTAATCATGGAATGGATCGGATGGGCATTCGCTGCGGTGGCGGCGGTGCTGCTGACGGTATTTATCTTTCTGTACCTGCACCAGAAACAGCAGGCACAGCACCAGCACAAAAAAGACCAGAAAGCCCAGGCAAAGCTCCAGACGGAGATGAGCCGGATGCAGAAGGAACTGTACCACGAACGGGACATCATCGGACTCATCCAGGAGCATATGGTAGAGGGCATCCTCATCCTGGACGATTCTGACAAGATCCAGCTGGCGAACCGCACCGCAACGGCACTGCTCAGCATCGAAAAGGAAAACTGGGACAACAAATCCATCTTCATCCTCACCGACAACCAGGCATTTCTGGATGCGCTGCGGAAGTCCAAAACAGAGCCGCAGCACGATATGCCGCCGGCTGACGATGATCTTCACAAGGGCTGCACCGTGCGCCAGCTGCTGAAGATCGACGGCAGCTACATCCGGGCGTACATCACCCGTGTGGAAATGGGCGGCATCTTCGGGACGATCGTGCTGCTGGTGGACGTGACCTATAACGTCAAGGCGGAAAAGATGCGACAGGAATTCACCGCAAACGTCTCCCACGAGCTGAAAACGCCGCTGACCACCATCAAGGGATTCGGCGAGATGTTCGGCAGCGGCATGATTACCAAAGAGGACGACGTGGCGAAATACGGCGCCATGATCGAACGGGAAAGCGAACGCCTGCTCTTTCTCATCAACGACATCATCCGGCTCTCGGAGATCGAGGAACACACCGAGATGCTGAACACGCCGGTAGACCTGGCGGCGGCTGCCGGGAACGCCCTGCAAATTCTGGAACCCCAGATCCAGCGGAACAGGATACAGGTACATCTGGAGGGCAGATGTCTCCTGCTGCACAGCAACGAAGGCTATATGCGGGAGCTTTTCATCAACCTCATCGACAACGCCATCAAGTACAACAATCCCGGCGGCACAGTCTCCATCACCATCGAACACGTGGGTACACAGGCAAAGATCGTCATTGCGGACAACGGCATCGGCATTCCGCTCCAGGCGCAGAGCCGCATCTTCGAACGGTTCTACCGGGTGGACAAAAGCCGGTCGAAACAGCGTGGCGGCACCGGGCTGGGGCTGTCCATCGTCAAGCACATCGTAGACTGCCACAACGGCACCATCTCCCTGCGCAGCGAACTGGGACACGGCACGGAGATCACGATTTTGCTGCCGGAAAAATGAAGGCAACACCGCACAAAGCTTGTGCGTAAGATGCGCAGCCGGATTTTTCGGCAGATTGTGCAGAAATTTCGCAGGCATACTTTGTGTCTGGCAAGGAATTTCTGGGCAATATGACGGGAAATCAGCAAGCAGATTGCGTGCAAAGCCGTCAGGCGGGCTTTGTGCGGTGTTGCCTAAAAGCACTTGCAAGAGCCTGTTTCGTATCTGACGGTCGAAACAGGCTCTCACAGAAAGGACAGACAACATGAGAAATGTCATGCAGGAACAGGATGTGACCGACTGGAAAGCCCGTCTCGCCGCCTATGTTCCCGAAACCGAACAGGAACGCCGTGACCGGAACGAGATACTCCTTGCGGCGGAACAATACGGCACACAGCTGCTTTGGCGCAGCCACGCAGAAAGCCACTTTACCTGTTCCGGATTCGTCATGGACACCAGGCTGGAAAAGGTGCTGATGGTCTATCACCGCATCTACGACTCCTTCGCCTGGACGGGCGGTCACGCAGACGGTTCCAACGATTTTCTCTGGACTGCCGTCCGGGAGGCAAAGGAAGAGACCGGCATCCGAAAGCCCTATCCCCTCACCGGCGCTGTTCTGTCCCTGGACATTCTCCCGGTCAGGGCGCACCAGAAAAACGGCACACCCGTTCCGGAACACCAGCACTACAACGTGACCTACGGGCTGATTGCAGATACCAGAGAGACGCTGCGCATCGCCCCGGACGAAAACACCGCCGTGGACTGGATCCCCGTGGAAAAGCTGTCGGAGATCTGCAAAGAACCTCATATGCTCCCGGTGTATGAAAAGGTCATCGCCCGGATGCGCCGGTGGAAAGCCATGCAGGAACAGGTCATGGCACAGCTGACACAGCCGCTTTTGTCGTGGTATCCCGGTCACGCCAGAGACCTGCCCTGGCGAAAGAACCGGCAGCCCTACCGGGTATGGCTGTCGGAGATCATGCTCCAGCAGACACGGGTTGAGGCAGTCAAGGGCTATTACCAGCGCTTTCTGGAGACCTTCCCCGACATTCCTGCTCTGGCAAACGCCGAACAGGACCAGGTGAACAAGTGCTGGGAAGGTCTGGGCTATTACAGCCGGGCTGCCAACTTGCGCAAGGCGGCGCAGGTCATTGTGGAACAATACGGCGGCGCATTCCCGGAAACGTGGGAAGAAGTCCGGCAGCTGCCCGGCGTAGGCGACTACACCGCCGGTGCAGTCTGCTCCATCTGCTATGACCTACCCACGCCGGCGGTGGACGGCAATGTGCTGCGTGTGGCGGCACGCATCCAGGACAGTTTCTGCGAGATCGACCGTCCGGAACAAAAGGCAGCCGTCACCCGGTCGCTGGAACAGGTGTACCGGAACATTCCCGGACAGTGCGGCACGATGACACAGGCGCTGATGGAGCTGGGCGCTACGGTCTGTCTGCCCAACGGACAGCCCCGGTGCGAGGTCTGTCCCCTGGCGGAACTTTGTCTGGGAAAACAGTACGGCGACACCATGCGTCTCCCACAGCGCACCGAGAAAAAGCCCCGGCGCAAGGAACAATACACCGTGTTCGTGCTTTGCTGCGACGGAAAATACGCCGTCCGGAAACGCACCGCAAAAGGTCTGCTCCACGGGCTGTGGGAATACCCCAATGTGTCCGGCATCTGCACCACGGAAGAGGCAATCGCCCAGGTGAGCCGGTGGCAGTGCAAGCCGCTGGATCTGACCCAGACGGCAGAGCGAAAGCACATCTTCACCCACGTGGAATGGGAGCTGTACGGCGTCTATCTCACCTGCGGCAGACAGGACGAGCAGTTCGTCTGGAAAACCGCCGCAGAAATTGCCGCAGAGATTTCCCTGCCCACGGCATTCCGGCAGTTTTTTCAAGCATAAATCCAAAAACAAAAACACCCCTGCTCTCACGGCATTTCACTTGCCGCAGAACAGGGGTGATTTTCTATATACTGTGATATATTATGTTAAGCCTTCTTCTTTGCCAGGAATGCTGCGCCGCCGCTGACAACCAGTACAGCCATCAGCCCGTACACGCCGGCATCTCCCGTTTTCGGAGAGCCGCTGGTACTGGTTTTCACACTGCCGCCAGTCACACTGCCGCCGCCGTTGGATGCACCGGAACTGCTACCGGATTCGATAGTGGTCGTCCCTGTGGCAACAACCGTGGAGACATTGCTCGGCACATAGGTCGCCGGGTCGATCAGATTCGACACCGTAAAGGTGACATCCAGGTGATTGGTTGCCGCATCGGACTGCATCGGTGTGAAACGATAGATCATCGCACAGAAAACATCCTTGGAATAGCCGAAGTCCGTCTTGGATGCTTCGATGATATCGCCGTCCACCGCTGCGGCACTGCCGTTGAACTGGATGGAATCCACAGTCATGCTTGTTGAACCCTTTGTTCCCAGCGGAATCGGGTCAATGTTTTCCACCCACAGCTGCACCGTATCGCTTTCCCGGAGCGCCGCCGTATCACACGAAACGGTATACTGTCCGTCTCCCTGGATGGTCACCTGGGGTTCGAGTACTTCTCCGTTGACTGCGATAAACGCTTTGCCAGCCGGCAGTGCGCCTGCCGCACTGCACTGCATGGGCATTGCCGCAGAGACAACCGCCGCACAAGCCAGAGCGCCTGCCAGAATCACTGCTTTTCTTTTCATTTGAATCATCCTTTCTTTCCTTCAAATTTTTTCCTTGTTCTTACCCTTACGCTATATTTCCCTTACGCCTCGTAGAAGGTCTCTCTCCGTTCCAGCACCTTTTTGCCCAGCGGAGAATCTACCGGTGCAACGACACAGGAACCGTACTGCTTTGCGATCTGTGCGGTGCTGTCTGCGATGGTCGGGATATCTGCATCCTTTTCCAGATCCATGACGATCACATAGCCGTCTGCGCCGTTTGCCTTGATGCCGTCCAGGTACGCCTTCTTGACTGCCGGCAGGGTTGCCAGGTGGTCTCTCAGTGCCTCCTGCATTCCCTCCGGAACGCCCTCGATGTCACGCAGTTCCAGACGGGGCTGGATGTTCAGCGCCTGCTCCTTGCTGAATGCCAGACCCATGGAGAACGGGTCGATCACGATGCCGGCAGCCGTACTCTTCGGGTCGGACAGCATTGCGGTATAGTTCGCCATGCTCATGGGAACAGCCTTGCAGTCCGGTGCGCCTGTCCACTTCTGCAGCTCCGGCAGACTGGTGAACAGCGGCATGAACTTTCCGCCGTCGTGGTTCAGCATAATGAATTCCGCCTGGGCATTGATCTTCTCGCCAGCCTTGACTTCCTTCGGCATCTCCATCAGAACCGGAGCGACAAAACGAGCCTTGCGCATTACGTTGAACAGATTGTTCTTTGCGTCCTCGTTGTTCTCCCGGCGCAGACGGTCTGCGGCGATGATGACCTCAGAGTTAGTGATCTTCTCGGTGCCAAACAGCGGCATGATGCGGTGATTCTTCGGTGCATCTGCGGGAACAGACACGCCCTTCATCTCTGCCATCTTTTCCTTGCGGATCACGATGTTGGTCTCTGACGGATTGATAACGATACCGTTGATATCCACGCCCTGTTTCAGCAGGATGCCGCAGTACTGGTCAAATGTGATGACCATGGTGTCTGCCTCCGGGTCGTTCTTCCACTTCAGAAACTCCAGCCAGTCCGTGAACGCCGGGAAAAACTTCGAGCCGTCCTTGTTGGAAACTGCCATGAGAGACGCCTGCATCTGGCGCTGGCCGTTTTCGTCCGGCTCTACCTCATCCAGCTGTTTCTGCAAAGCGATCGGGGCAATAAAGGATGCCTCAGCAATTGCGTCCAGCATTTCTTTTTCAGTCTGCGGATTCTGCTTTGCCTTGAACTCTGCCATTGCGGATACCAGAGCGGGGTTTTTGATTGTGGGTTTTTTCAGTTGTGCCAATTTGGTTCACCTCATCCAAGATTTATCGCCCGAAAACGGCACTGCGCAGTCACGCAGGAAGTTACAGGGATAGAAATAGTGCAGATGCCGTCATTCACAAATCAACAGCATTGCTTTCTATAGTATAGCACATCCCGGCAAAAATTGCAAGAGCAATACCGATCTTTGCGCTGTACTAAACGGAAAAAGCTGTTTTTTTGGCAGATTGCATAAAAAATCAGTCTTGCTTTTGGCATATTCAAAAATTTTTGGAGTCATATTTTGTCGAAAAAAGCGGCTGTACCGAAATACAGCCGCCTTTCTTCTGATTCAGTTTTCAGAGCCTGTTTTCATTTATTCCGTCACAGGCAGAATCTTGATCATGCTTACCAGGAACTGGAGCAGTGTCGTTGCGTCGCTTGTGGTCAGTTCGCCGTCTGCATAGACATCGCTGTTGTGGCGCTGGTTTGCGCTCAGTTCCACTGCGCCGGCGATCGCCTTATTGATGAGGACAGCGTCCGTGATATCCACTCTGCCGTCCAGGTTCACATCCCCGTAGAGCAGCTCCGTTGCGATCTCGCTTGCGGTGGTCTGGGTCTCTGTGGGCTTGGACTCTGTTGCACTTTCCGTAGTGCTTTCGCCCGGCTTGGTTTCCGTTGCCGTTGCGGTCGCACTGGACTCTGCCGGTTTTGTCTCTGTTGCCGTTGCGGTCTCGCTGGATTCTGCCGGTTTTGTCTCCGTTGCCGTTGCGGTTACACTGGACTCTGCCGGCTTGGTCTCCGTTGCGGAGGCAGTCTCGCTGGACTCTGCCGTCTTTGTGGTAGTTTCCGTTGTAGCAGTCGTTGCACTGGTGGTTGTCGTTGTGATCGGCGGCTGCGGTGTGTCAATATCCTGGAATGCAGCGCCCAGAATGCTGTACAGGCTGCTGTTTTCCTTGACCTGCATAAAGCCGTGGGTGTTAATAGAACCGTTGGAGTTACGCCATGCGGTGTCGAAATCCGTTCCCATTTCCGGTGCGGTCACCAGAATGAAGTCATCGTCCGAAATGGCTGCGCCCTTTGTTCCCAGCTTATCGCCGTTGCTAATGGCAGTCTTGGCGCCGACCTGGTAATAACCGGAGTTATAGTAGATGGTGTTCTGGATCGTGCCGACCATCTTGTCGTTGGCGATCTTCAGACCGCTTGCGCCCAGGTTGCCGGTGAGATTCTTCTCGTTGTAATAGGAGATGAGGTTGGAGAAGTCTGCGCCGTCATCTGTGCAGCGATAGCAGCTGACATTGGGCTTGCCGTTGGAACCGACACCGTTGTTATAGGCGGTGCAGTTGGTCAGACTATCCAGCTTCGGGTTGTTGTTGTCGGTGAAGCCGCAGTTCAGATTCTCGAACGCCAGGCAGTTCTTGACCACATGGGCAGAACCGACACCGGAGCCGCCCAGCTTAAAGCCGTTGCCGTCACAGTCGCCGTAGCCCTCGCCGAACTCGGTATAGCCGTTGCGGAATGCCACGCAGTTCTGAATGGTGACAACGCCGATCGGACCGGTCTCAGACTTTGCGAACAGATCCCAGCCGTCGTCGCTGTTGTTGTAGGACATACAGCCGTCAAATACATTGCCCTCGCCGCAGGTCAGCTTTGCTGCGAAACCGTCCGCATTTTCCATGGTGGCGTTGTCGCAGTTGTTCTTGGAGGTGCAGTTCAGAATCAAGTTGTTGCTGGGCCAGTCTGCAATGGTAGCTGCACTGGTTTTATACCGGGACAGCTGTAAACCGGTATCCTGGTTGTCGTTGAATACCATGCGCTCCAGCCTGTTGTTGCTGCCGGAGAGAAGCATACCGTTATCGGCAGCCTTTGTGATCTCAAAGCCGTAGAAGTGCCAGTAATCACCGTCCAGCACAATGCCACGCTTGGATGCGTCTGCGTCACCCTGTCCGGAGAAGTCGAAGGTAACGTCTGCGCCGTTATAGGGCTTGATGGTCTTCATGGCATCTGCCGTACCGTTGTTCTTGTCGTCAATGAGGATCATCTCCGAGAAGTTATAGGTACCGCCCAGCAGGTAGATGGTGTGGCCTGCGGTCAGCTTGGAGATGGCATCGGTCACCGATGCCGGATCCTTTTCCGAAGTACCGCTGCCCTTGCCGTCCGGCGAGCAGAAAATGTCGCCTTCCACCGGCACATCCGGTGTGGTGGGTGTGGTATCTCTGGTGGTCACAGTCGTTGCCGTTGCAGAAGTGTCCTGGGACACGCTGACGGTGGTGGTTGTCGTTGTCACCGTGGTCTGCTTGGTGGTCTCTGTGGTCACGACCGGGTCGGTGGTGGTGTCCGTAAAGCCGCTGCCGATCGCAACGACAGTGGGCGTATAATTCATCAGCGCATCCTTCAGCGGCTGGTTGACTGCATAGCTGGCATCGTCCACGGAATTGTCGAACTTCCACTGGAAGTCGCCGCCCTGGACACGACCTGCCTTGGCTGTGACGATCGCCGGCACATCCTTTGCGTCGTCAGCCTGGTAGCTGTACATGATGCTGGAATCGGTATCGAAGTTGTTATAGCCTGTGCCGCCGGAAACGGTCTTAACGCTGTCCGGGACTTTTTCCGTCGGGCTGGAGACTTCATAGGCATCGAAAGAGGTGCTGTCCTGGGAATACGGGATATAGCTGGATGCACCCTCGATGTAGTTGCCGCACGCCTTGATGATGCCGCCGGTCTCGCCGGAGAATGTACCCTCGCCCAGTGCGTCTGTACCCTGTCCGGAACTCATCATGGGGTTCTTGCAGTTGCGGAAGTAGTTGTTCTCCGCAAAGGCAGATGCACCCATGGTCACGCCGATGCCGTACTTGGCGTTGCCGTCGAAGTAGTTGTTATAGCTGTGGACGGAGCAGGTGCGGATTCTCGGGTGGCGGGAGTCGGAGTGGTCGTACCAGTTGTGATGATAGGTCACATAGTTGGTCTCCTTCTCGGACTTCATGCCCTGGAGGTTGCACTTGCCGTTGTCCCAGAAATGGTTATAGGAATGTGTGACATAAGTGGAGGTCTTGGTGTCCAGAGCGCCATCGCCCTTTACCTGGTCTGCATCTGAACCTGCGTGGCCATAGAAGAAGTCGCAGTTATGCACCCAGATATGGTCGTTGCCCTGCTGCAGGCCGCAGTCATCGCCCTCGCTGCTGTCGCAGTTCATAAAGCCGATGTTGCGCACTTCCACGTTGGAACAGTTCTTCATGACCAGACCAAAGCCGTTGAACACAGTGTCCGTGCCGATACCCTCGACGGTGATGCCAGCCTTGGCGGTGTCGATCATCAGATCACCCTTGGGCATATCTGCCGGGTCCGTGATATTGCCGATAAAGCGCAGGCACAGCGGACGCTTCTCCTTGTTCTTCTTGTATGCCGTGATGATGTTCTGCACGCCGGTCACATCTGCCGCACCCTTGCCGGTGGAGTCGATGCTGGCAGTCACAGTGTCCTTGTTGGCATCGGTGACGTATACCACGATAGCATCCGCTTTCAGCGTGCCGTCCTCGTTGTATGCGCCGGAAGAAGTACCGTTTACAAAGCCAAAACCGCTTCTGTCATGCGCCTCTACGTTCAACTCCGAGGTCTCCGCCGCCTTGGAGGCATCTTCCTTGCCGCCGATCACCGGCACGATCTTCATGGTATAGCTGCCGGCTTTCAGACCCACAGCGTCTGCCCGGAAACGATCCGGATACTGGCGCACCAGCATGGTGTCCAGCTGGGTATAGCTGCCGCCTGCGGACTTGATATAGACGTTATAGCCCGTTGCACCGGAGACAGCGCCCCATTCTGCATACGCCGCCTCCAGGTCGCCGCTGGCTGTGAGAACTGACACAGACGCACTCGCCGCCGTGATTGCCGGAACATTGTCCGTCACCGTCCCCAGATCTGCGGCAAACGCCGTCTGCGCACTCGCTGCCGCTGTGGTCGCTGCCATCAGAAATGCCAGCAGCCCTGCCCCAATTTTCTTACTCTTCATGATCCTTCATTCCTCCTGTTTGTCCGCCGGATCTATCCGCCGCACATCTGGTGCAGTTTTGTCTCTCCTGCACAGTTTCCATCTGTCTCGATTTCCTATCTTGTGAAATCATCCGGCACATTTTGTGCTGTTTCTGTTTTCGGAGCGTTTTTCCATGCGGTGCATCGCACAGAAAATGCCGCTCCTATCGGTATCATATTCAGATTTCGCCCCTATTTTACACCTTTTTCCGGTCTATGTCAATGTACTTTTTCACCAAATTTCCCAAGAATTTTTCTGTGCATAACGCACAATACATTTTATCGTTTTGTTTTATTTTAATCAGCTTTTTTCACGGAATATATGGCTGTTTTTCTGCATACATTACTACAACAATCCGTGCAAATTCCCACTTCGATTTGGAAACAAATCGGTAAAAGGTGTTTACAATTTATATTTCATGTCGAAAAGTGTTGACAAACCCAAATACAGTGGTTATAATAAATAAGGTATGAAAATACTTCGGCGGCAAGATCGTGCTTTGGCGCTTGATGCGCTGCAAAGCTGCCGCCTTTCTGAATTGCAACACATTTTATTTTTCCAATAAAAGAGGTTCTGCTGTTTTCGAATTTGCCGGTATCAAGAGACGTTCATCAACGCTGCATGGAACAAGAGGCATCCGGCAAAGTTCGGGGATCGCTGCTCTTCGGGGGCAGCCCTCGTAAAATGGAAGAAAGGACAGATAACAGTGAACAACAGAGACCAGAATTCCCACGGCGGCACCGGGAACGACCCCAGGCATCTCACCAAGGACGAGATGCGGGAAAAGATCAAGGCATCCCTGGCGGCAAAAGAGGCATCCGAGTTTCATCCCGAAACGCCGAAAAGCACTTCCCAGCGCTTTTCCGGACAGGCGTACCGCAGCGCATCCGGCAATTCCGCCGCAGAGCGCAGCCGCTCCGAAAAAGCCCGGCAGATCCGGGATGCCGTTTCTTCCTCACACCGCAGCGAACCCCAGACGCCACCCAGCCGCTCCGGACAGCCCCGGAACAACGAATCCCGTGAAATTCCCCAGCGGCGGCAGCAGCCCCGGCAGAGCAATGTGGCTGTGGCAGAGCGCCCCCGCCCTGTTCCGCCCCGGCACTATGAAGAAGTCCGGGAAGAGCGTCACGGCGGCCGTATCGCCGTCATTGCCGGCATTGCAGTTCTGGCAGTCCTGCTGCTGAGCTACATCGCCGGGCTGGCGATCTATCACGGAAAGTTCCTGCCGAAAACCTATGTGAACGGCGTGGACATCGGCGGCATGAACGTCGAGGATGCCCAGAACGCCGTCCTCGGCACAGCCCAGGACATGGGGCTGACCTTCATCCCGAAGAGCGGCGACCCCATCACCTTCAAGGGTTCTTCCTTCGGCTGCACCGTCACCCTGCCGGACAACGCCCTGGCAGCGCCGGCGGACGAAAGCCACGCCGCATGGTTCAAAAAGCTATTCTCCAAGACGGAGTACACCGTAAAAGTCCAGGACTCCTATTCCGAGGACGCACTGGTCAGCCTGATTGCTGCCTACGACTGGGGCAATGTGCCGCCTACGGACGCAAAGGTTGTCCAGAACGAAGACGGCTCTTTCACCATCCAGCCGGAAGATGACGGCAACATGGTGGACACCCAGAAATTGTCCGACTACACGATTGCGCAGATGCGTGAGGGCAACAACACCATCAACATGGCGGAAAGCGACTGCTACAAAAAGGCAGCCGTCACCGCAGAGAGTCTGAAACCCACTCTGGAGCTGTACAACAAGATCGGCGCCGTGGAAATTACCTATGACATGACAGACCGGGAAGAGATCTTCGATCCGGTCGGCACGGAAAAGCTGGATCACGCCACCATCATGGACTGGATCACCACGGACGGCGACGACATCACCGTAGACACGGACAAGGCGACTGCCTGGGTACAGGAAAATATCGCCGACAAGTACGACACCCTGGTGACCGGCTACAACTTCAAGTTCAAGGCGACCGAGGACGGCGAAATTACCCTGCCCATCGGCGTGGACGGCATCTACGGCTGGAAAACCAACGTGACTGCCACGGTGGAAAAGCTGGTGGATTACATCAAGGCAGGCGATGCGGTCACCATCGAACCGGTCTATAAGGTAGAAGGATTCCGCATGAACTCCAACGCCGGCGTGAAATACACCGGAAACACCTACATTGAAGTAGACATCTGCCACCAGCATCTGTGGTATTATGTGAACGGCGAACTCTTCCTGGAGTCCGACGTGGTAACCGGTAAGGAATCCGATCCGGAACGTGCCACACCGCCGGGCGCATACAAGGTATGGTCCAGAGAATCGCCCCGAAAGCTGGGTACCTACGCCGTACAGGGCTATGAGACCTGGGTCAACTACTGGATGCCTGTCACCTATACCGGCATTGGTCTGCACGACCTGAACCGCAGCGCATACGGCGGTGACATCTACATCAACAACGGCTCCCACGGCTGCATCAACCTGCCGCTGGACGTTGCCAAAAAGATCTACGACGAAGTAACCATCAACACACCGGTGATGATTATTCCGTAAAAATTCCATAACGCACAAAAGGCATACCGTCTCGCTCGGAAACGGTATGCCTTTTCTTTTGTCTCAACGTACTGCGTACCTGTTACGCCCGGCGTGCTGCCGGCATAGCGCTGGTGAAAGCGTCCTGATCCTCGTTGACCTCGCCGCCCGGATACTGGAACCGGATCAGACGGTCGCCCTGGAACGTCAACTGTCCCTGCTGGTGGAACGGTGTCTCGATGTACGCCTTCTTGCTGGTCACGATGTGCAGGACATCACCCTTTCTCGTCTTGAAGATCAGCTCGTAGTACTCGTTATACAACTTCATCGTGCCGCTGGGATCCATGGTGCGGCGGCGTTCGTCCACCTTCTGCACCAGCACAGCGATCACGGTGCGTGGCGGATTCTTTCCACGATTTGGTTTACGCATAGGTCTCTCTCCTGTGATATAATATTCCCGGTTGAATTCCAGCGGCTGCCGCCGGTCTGCGGCATTGGGATTCTGCACCAGGAGCTTGCTGAGTTTCTGCCGGAACGGACTCTGCCGGGAACCCAGCATCACCACCAGCAGCAGCACAATGGCAACTGCGACCATGATAATCAGAAAATTGTCGATCGCATTTCCAAATCTTCCTGTCATATGTATTCCTTTCTGTGGGAACCTGTTTCCGCAGATTCCCGACACAAGCGATTATAAGCCGTTTGGATTTTGCAGCGTAAAGCGCCAGCTGTCACTGCACATCTGCTGCAGGTCTGCCGATGCCTCCCAGCCCAGCAGTTCCTTCGCCTTGGAGACATCCGCATAAGAAACGGCAACGTCTCCGGCACGGCGGTCGGTGATCTCCACGGGAATCTTTCTGCCGCAGGCTTTCTCATAGGCGTGTATCACTTCCAACACGCTGCTGCCGTGACCTGTCCCCAGGTTCACCGCCTCAAATCCGTGATGGTTTGCACCGTATGCCAGCGCAGCCACGTGACCCACTGCCAGATCCATAACGTGGATGTAATCCCGGACACCTGTGCCGTCCGGGGTGTCGTAATCGTCGCCGTAGACCTGGACATGATCCAGCTTGCCGGATGCCACCTGTGCCACATACGGCACCAGGTTGTTGGGGATGCCGTTGGGGTTCTCGCCCAGCAGACCGCTCATGTGTGCGCCGATGGGGTTGAAATACCGCAGCGCCACCGCCGTGAAGTTGGGGTCAGCCGCACAGACATCCCGCAGGATCTGTTCGATCATCACCTTGGTATAGCCATAGGGATTGGTCGCAGAGGTGGGCATCTCCTCCCGGTACGGCACCGGGTTCTGACTGCCGTAGACCGTGGCGCTGGAGGAAAAGATCATGGTGCGGCAGCCGTACTTCCGCATCACACGCAGCAGCGTCAGTGTGCCGCTCACGTTGTTCTCGTAGTATTCCAGCGGCTTTTCCACCGATTCGCCCACTGCCTTCATTCCGGCGAAGTGTATCACGGCGTCGATCTTGTTGTCCTCAAAGATCTGTTCCAGGTCTGCCTCGTCCCGCATATCCGTCCGGTAAAACCGCACGTGTTTTCCGGTAATCATCTCGATGCGAGCGATTGCCTCGACCTTTGAATTGCTCAGATTGTCCATGACCACCACCGGATAGCCGGCGTTGGTCAGTGCCACACAGGTATGGCTGCCGATAAAGCCCGTACCGCCTGTGACCAGAATTTTTCCCATGTTTTCTTACGCTTCCTTTCGAATTCTGTCAAATTCTATCTTCGTCAGATCAAAATTGTCATGCCGCCGATGGGGCGAATCTGCAGCACGTGGCAGCAGCCCTCGCCCAGCACAGCCTCCATGCCGTCCCGGAACTGGGACAGCAGCACAGACGGTACAAATGCCTGCACTGTTCCGCCGAAACCGCCGCCGTGTACCCGGATGGCGCCACGTCCGCCCAGCACTGCCGAGCCAACTGCAATGGCGATGGAGACCGGCTGTTCCGCAGGCACAGAGGACGGGTAAACATTTTGCAGCAGGCAGTAGGAGGATTCGCCGGAGTTCTGCACCAGGTGCAGGAACGCCTCGAAGTCCCCACGCTCCAGGGCATCCGATTCGCCCTGGGCTCTGCCGTCCTCCCGGTAGAAGTGCATGGCACGCAGCACTGCACGGTCGCCGCACGCCTTTCGCAGTTCGGGAATCGAACGCAGCACTTGTTCCGACTTCACCTCAGAAAGCACATCCTTGCCGAAATACTTCGCCACAGCGCCCATTTCCCTGGGGATCGCCGCATATTCCTCTGTGAGGTCTGCGTGATTCCCGCCGGTGTCCACGATGCACAGCGCATAACCGGTGGAAGAAAAGTCGAACTTCACCGGATGCACCACCGGCTTTACCGGATTCGCAAAGTCGATGGCAACTGCGCCGCCCACAGACGACGCCATCTGATCCATCAGACCGCAGGGCTTATGGAAATAGACATTTTCCGCATACTGTCCCATCTGCGCCAGCTCCACCGGAGTGAACCGGTTGTCGGCGTACAGGGCGTTGCAGATATTCCCCAGCAGCACCTCAAATGCCGCAGAAGAGGACAGCCCCGAACCTGGCATGACCTGGGATGTGGTATACGCATCAAAACCGGTATCCAACGGACATCCGTACTGCTGGAACCAGGCAGCTGCACCACGGATAAGCTCGGCTGCGGTGGGTTTCTGGTCTGTCACCGGCTCCAGCTCATCCAGAGAGATCACATCTGCCGGAAAGCCCTCGGACTTCACGCAGATAGTCCTGTCGGTGCGGCGTGCCACAACGGCGATCACATCCAGGTTGATGCTTGCCGCCAGCACATGACCACGCTGGTGGTCGGTGTGGTTGCCGCCCAGTTCTGTCCGTCCCGGCGCAGAAAAAACGGCGATCTCCCGGTCGCTGCCGAAATGCTGTGTAAATGTATCAATGGCACGCAGCAGACGTGTCCGATATGCTTCTGCCAGATCTGTGCCGCCGCTCAGCAGCACTGCGGTTTCTGTAAACGCCTCAGAGCTAAGCAGCCGGCGTGCTTCGTCAATCGCTTTCAATGTCATGCCCCTTTCTACGGCAGTCCGGCGCTGCATTTCTGCACCGTCCCGAACTGCTGTTCCCGGAGCCTGTTCTGTCCTCCCGGAAAATCCGCCGGATGCAGAACACGCTCATACAATACTCCACTATTCAGTATAGCCGATTTTCCTCAAATTTGCAAGCTTTGTTTGCGATTTTTTACACAACAAAACAGAATTTGAAAAAAGGAAAGTATCACCGCCAAAAAACAAAACAGATACAACCCTCCGCTTGAAAACAAAAACCCGACACGGGATTGCTCCCGCATCGGGTTTTCTTATGATGTCATATCCAGGCTGTCAAAAACGTTTTCACGTTCTGTTTTGGTTTGGCTTACTTTGCCTCATACCAGCAGGAACCCTGCAGGTTCTTCAGATCCGGGCAAACTTCAGTCCAGGTTGTATCCTTATAGCCTGCGCCCTTCAGAGCGATGTAGTACATCTGATAGAACAGGTCAGTAGAGTTGATCATCTTGTCGCCAACATTCTTGCCTTCCTTGCTCTCAGTGTCGATATCGGTCAGGAAGTAAGACAGTTTCTCCAGGTTCTCATCGGTGTTGTTCTCCAACAGAGTTACACCTTCCTTGATGCCGGCACCCAGTCTTGCCTGATAGTACATACTATAGAACATATCAGTAGAGTTTACAGCACCGCTCAAGTCCGTATCGCCCTTGATGCCGATGTAAACCTTAGCTATGCCAACCTTTTCATCATTGTACCGGATCTCCAGGTCAGATGCAACGTAAGCGATATCGCCGGTCAGTGCATCGTACATTTCCTTCGGAGAAGCGTACTCGAAGGTCAGCTGGCTCAGAATGTCCTTGCCGTCCAGAGTTGCGCTCTCTACCAGATCTGCCGGGTCGAATGCACGAGTGTCCTCAGACAGGTAGAAGTTTGCATCTTCCTTTACCTTAACATCCGGCTTGCCGGCAGGCTGAGTCTCGGTTGTTGTGGTAGAAGTAACAGTATCGCTGGAAGAACCAGTGCTTGTGGTTGTCTCGCTGGAAGTTGTGGTATTCTCAGCAGAAGTTGTGGTTTCTGTTGTGGTTGTTCCGGTCGGTCTGGAGACCTTGGTGTAGTTTGCATCTTCTGTAGTCGTTGTCACAGTTGTAGTCTTCTTGGTGAAGGTGCCTCTCTCTGTGGTAGTCGATTCTACAGTAGTTGTGCTTACCGGAGCCTCGGATTCCGTTGCCTTTGTAGTTGTTGTTCCGGAAGTCTCGGAAACGGTTGTCTTTTCGGTTGTTGTTGTAGAAGTCGCTTCTTCTGTTGTTGTCGTAGATGCCTTTGTAGTTGTTGTAGCAGACGCCTTTGTTGTCGTAGTGGATTCCTTTGTCGTTGTTGTAACAGATGCCTTTGTTGTAGAAGTTGTGGATGCCTTTGTGGTTGTTGTAGCAGATGCCTTTGTTGTGGTTGTGGATGCCTTTGTAGTAGTGGTAGTTGTTACAGTTGTGGTTGTGGTTGTGGTATCTTCCACTTCCTTCATGATAACACGGATCGCACCATCCTTCAGACCAACCTGGTCGTCGAAGATGTCCTCACCGGTCACGCCCTCGCCGTTCAGATACTTAAAGCGCTCAACATCAACAATGGTGCCGCCGCTGGGCATCTGGTCAATGCCGTCCGGAGCCCAGGTTATCGGGAACTCGTAGTACTGAACAGTCTTGCCGTCATACTCGCCGGTCTGAAGTGTCAGACCATATTCGTCTGCGATTGCCTGTACGGTATCTGCATCCGGTACATCGAATACCAGGTGGAAGATACGATCCAGCTCAGCCGGATCCTGCGGACCGTCGTTGGAGAATGCTTCGATGAAGCGGATCCAGCGGTCGCTGCCGTCGGTGATGGTGGATGTGCCGTTCTTATAAGCAGCAAAGTCGATCATGTTCGGTCTGCCGCTGGAACCGAAGTCGTTGACTGCGAATTTGCTCTCCATGCCGTCCGGAATGGTGAACAGCTTTGCGGTTGCATCCGGGAATGCGATTGCACCGCTGATACCATAGCTCTTGGTGTCTACGCCTTCCTTGGCAATAACCTTTACGCCCAGTTCTTCTTCAATGCCAATATAATCCGGGTTTTCGCCAGCCGGCTGCGGATATACATAAACCTCATCGATATCCAAGTTGATCGGCATATCCTTTTCGTCGGTTGCGGTTGTCTTTGTGGTTGTGATGGATGTGGTTGTATCAGCGGTAGAAGATGTGGTGACATCCTTCTTGTCGGTGTATACACGGAAACCGCCGTTGTAGTAAGTAACGTCTGTGGTAGCCAGGTCATTGCTGCTGTCGTCCAGGAACTGCTGGTTCGGCATGATGTATGCGCTGCCTGCTGTGCCGGAGAAGTCCCAGTTTACCTTCTGGTACTGTGCAAAGTTGACCGGGAAGAAGTAGTAGGTATTGCCGTCAGCATCTGTCTGGAGTTCCAGACCGTATTCTGCTGCAACATCTGCTGCGTTGTCAGCGATGTCGAAGTACATATTCATGAAGTTGCTTGCGCCGTTTTCTTCATCCGGGATGGTTGCAGTGCCGGCGGAAACAGTCCACATGAAGTACATCCAGCGATCTTCCGGAGCTGCGGATTCGTCAGCGCCGAATGCCTCAAAGCCTGCGGTGTTGGAAGTTCTGCGGACAGAACCGGATACATATTCATCCACGCCGTCCTTGGAAACTTCGGTCTTGTTGATGCTCAGGATCTTTGCAGTTACCATCGGGACATCAATTGCAAAGCTGAAGCCCTCAGACGGGATATACTTCTGCAGATAGAACGGCAGTTCAACGCCCTCTTCGCCCGGCTCTGCGTTAGCCTCGCCGATGTCGATGACAATGCCCTTGCCCTTCGGTGCATCTGTTGCAGTTGTTGTTACAGACTGCTTGGTGGTGCTTGTAACAGTGGTTGCCTTTTCGGTAGCGCTGGTCTCTGTTGCCTTGTCAGTCTTGGTGGTTGCAGATGCGCTGGTCTCTGTTGCCTTGTCAGTCTCGGTAGTTGCAGAGGTTGCGCTGGTCTCTGTTGCCTTTGTTGTCTCAGATGCACTGGACTCTGTTTCCTTGGTGGTTGCAGATGCAGTGGTCTCTGTCTCAGAGGACACGCTGGATGCAGTGGTCTTGATCTCTGTGGTGGAAGAAACGGAAGTTGTTGTTGCATCCGGGTCTTCGTCAAAGCACAGAACAATCTTGTCGATGGTCACATCACCGAACTTCGGGTAATAAACCATGAACTGTACGGTGTCGCCAACAGTCTTCGGAATGTTGTAGGAAACAACGACCTGCTTGTTTGCCGGAACGGCCAGATCCTTGAATTCCTCGCTCTGCCACTCTTCACCCTCCGGCAGGCTGTCGTTCCATGTGCCGAAAGCGCCGCTGGTGTTGGTGTCATTTGTCTTTACGGTGTAGTAAGCGATTGCCTTGTAAGCGCCCATCGGGTCGAACTCAACCTTGGTGTTGCTTGCCTTGCCGTCAGTACCCTTGTCTTCCTCAGCCTTCGGAGTCAGTACCTTGGTGTACTTTGCTGCCTCAGTGGTTGTGGTGACACTGGTGGTTGTTGCGGATGTGGTAACAGCGGAATCATAGTGGAGAACCACCTTGTCGATCTTGACGCTGCTTGCATCCGGATAAAAGATCATTGCCTTTACGGTCTTGCCAACATTGGACGGGATGGTGTAATCTGCTGTGCAGGCACCATTTGCGCCAACGCTTGCCTTAAATTCTTCCTGGAACCAATCGCCGTTGTATGTGCCGAAAGCACCGCTGGACTCGGTATCCTTGGAAGTTATGGTATAATACAGTGTTGCAGACTTTGCGCCGTTCGGGTCAAATTCTGCATATGCCTGGATATCACCGTCTTTACCCTTCTGGGTGCCGGTGGTGATCTTTGCCTCTACGTCCTTAATCGCCGGAGCAGTTGTGGTTGTCACAGTCTCGGCAGAGGATGCAGATGCAGTGGTTACAACAGATTCAGATGTCTCGCTGGAAACATCAGAAGAAACTGCGGAAGAAACGGTGGTCTCTGTGGTTTCCGCAGTGGTCTCGCTGGTAGTGGTTGTGGTGGTCTTGCCGGTGCCTTCTACAGTAAAGGTAACGGAAATCTTAGAGATACCGTTCTCTACCTTGGAAGTATCGAAGTTATCCAGCGCACCAGCATGATTACCTGCCCAGCTGCCGTTCAGATAGATACGAGTCGTACCAGCATTACCGCCTTCATAAAAAGCAGTATCTACAATCTTATCGTCCTTTACCGCATCTGCTACCTCTTCGCCGTTGATGGAAACGGAACTCAGAGATACCTTCAGGTCCTTAAATGTATCAGTAGTAAAGTTTTCGGTGTCTCCTGCCTTACTGATCTGAACTGTCAGGAAACTAATGGAATCTGATGCACTATCCAGATTCCAGGAAACGGTGTATTCGCCGTCGCCAGTGATACTTGTTGCATTTACATCAGCTTCCCAATTCGTATTGGCACCGACTACACCTACTAAAGTTGCTGTACCGATTGCGTCAGCATCAGCCGCAGTCGCAATAAACGACATAACCGGTGTTACCAGCGCACTGGTGAATACGGTGGTTGCCGCCATTACACCAGCAGTCAGAGATGAAAGAAACTTCTTCATCTTCATGTTTATCATTCTTCCTTTCTTGATTTTCTGCGGCATAGCGCCGCCTTGGTTGTGTGCAGAGAAGCTTTTCTGCCCCTTGGTTTCCGTACCTCCGCCGTGCCAGTCGTCTGCTGCCCCCTTTCCGCTCACACAAATCAATTTTCTAATTACTTCCCTTGCAAAGACACCCATAGAGTGTGCCTTGTGCTGAGGTGAATGCTCCGTAAAGAGCAAGGGTCGGGATTATCCCCCTGTCAGCTTACGCTGACATCCCCCCTTTTCAAGGGGGACATTCTTAAAATTGATTTGCGTGCTTTCCGCTTTCCAATTGCACAGTCAGCGCACATCTTCATGAAGCCATACCAGTGCTTTCCTGCACCCTACTTCTCCATATACCAGCATAGCATATTTGTAGATTTTTTGCAAGCGTTTTTTTCATTTTCCACACATTTTTATACAGCACGAATAAAAGCAACCTCTGTTTTTGTGCAATTCTTCTAAATCCGAAAAATTGCGTGAAAAACAACTTGCTATTTTGATGCGCACCCGCACCTTTTTTCGGAAATTCTCAAAGCAGTTTTCTTCCAATTTCCGGATTTTTGTCAGTTTCTCGCCGTCTCTGCAATATCCCGGAGTTCCTGCTCCAGCTGGCTGTCGATCATTTTACAGCTGCTGCGGTCATAGAACACCCCGGTGATGTCCCACAGCATGGGACACATCCCACGGGAATACGCCGCACGTGCCACCGCCGTGAGGAATGTCCGGACGGCGTCCTCGGTCTTATTCCCGGTGGAACAGCCGTATTCGCCGATGATGACCGGGATGCCGTTGTCCAGGAAACGGGTCTGGAGCTTTTCCATGTCCTTTTCCAGTATCCGCTGGTCTCTGGGCGAACCCCAGGTGGTCTTTGCCTTGCCCCAGTCGGCGTCCTCTTCCAGGATGCAGAACGTAGACGGCGTATAATAATGTACCGACACGGCGCACCGTCCGGCGCTGTCCTCCGGCATCTGGAACATCTCGTCACAGGTCATGTCCACGTCTGTGGCATAGCCGGCAATGAGCAGATGGCGCTCCGGGTTGTTGCCGCCGGAGCTGCGCACCAGATCGACGAACTTCTGGTTGATGCGGTTGACGATGCTGTATGCCTCCGCCTTGCCATCCTCCGAACCGCTGTAGTGATTCCACAGATCGTCGAAACAGCCCTCTTCGTTCATGGATTCCAGAATGAGATGGTCACCGTAGCCGGAAAAGCGCTCCGATACCTGCTCCCAGATGCGGGTGTATTTCTCCATGCAGGTGTCATAGTCGGTGGAGAATCCGGCGATCCAGCCGTTGTCCCAGTGGAGATTCACCACGGCGTACATCCCGTTGTCTAGCACATACTGCGCCACGGTTTCCACACGATCCAGCAGTTCCGGCGCAATGGTGTAGTCGTCTCCCATCAGATTCGACCACGCCACCGGGATGCGCACCGAGTCGAACCCGGCGGCAGCATAGCCTGCGATCATTTCCTCAGTCACCGTAGGACTGCCCCAGGCGGTCTCATAGCTGTTCACGCCGCCGCTGCTGTCGATCCAGTCGCCGCACGCCTCCAGGGTGTTCCCCAGGTTGATGCCCAGCCCCATTTCCGCCACGATGTCGCCTGTGGTCATATCGTCCCGCATTTCCGTGCGGAAGTCCGGCTTTTCCTCTGCCTGGCTGCTCTCTTCTCCGGCGGTGCTTTTGCCGCTTTCCGTGCCGCAGCTGCACGCCGCAGCCGTCATTGCCGCCGCCAATACCAGGGCAGTCAGTTTCTTTCCAAATCCCATATGTTCTCCTTTATCCTTTCTTCGGCGGTTTCATGGTCAGTGCAATGCGCTTGCGTTTCAAGTCCACATCCAGCACCCAGACCTTTACCACTTCGCCGACCTTGACTGCCTCCAGCGGATGCTTGATAAACCGGTCGCAGATCTGGGAAATATGCACCAGCCCGTCCTCATGGACGCCGATGTCCACAAAACAGCCGAAGTCGATGACATTCCGCACCGTTCCCACCAGTTCCATGCCCGGTTTCAGATCTTTCAGCTCCATGATGTCACCGCTCCGAAGCAGCGGCGGCGGCAGTTCGTCACGAGGGTCACGTCCCGGCTTTGCCAGCTCCTTGATGATATCCTTTACCGTCGGCTCACCCACGCCAGCTTTTTTCGCAATGGCTGCGATACCGTGCTGCTTGGCAATGGATGTGATCTCGCTGCGGTCCTGTCCGGCAATGTCCGCCAGCTGAAAGCCGCATTCCCGGAGAATCTGCTCCGCTGCGCCATAGCTTTCCGGATGCACGGCGGTGTTGTCCAGAGGATTCTTTGCGCCCGGCACACGGAGGAATCCGGCGCACTGTTCATACGCCTTGGGTCCCAGCTTTGCCACCTTTTTCAGCTGTTTCCGGTCAGTGAATGCGCCGTTTTCCGTCCGGTACGCCACGATGTTCTTGGCGATGGTCTGGTTGATGCCGGCGATGTGGGACAGCAGGGAGAACGAGGCGGTGTTCAGGTCTACGCCCACGTGGTTCACGCAGTCCTCCACCACGCCGTCCAGCGCCGCCGACAGCTCCGCCTTGGGCATATCGTGCTGATACTGTCCCACGCCGATCGCCTGAGGGTCGATCTTCACCAGTTCCGCCAGCGGGTCCTGTAACCGCCGGGCAATGGACACGGCGCTCCGGAGTGAAACGTCATACTCCGGGAACTCCTCTGCCGCCAGCTTGGACGCAGAGTACACCGATGCCCCAGCCTCAGAGACCACCATATACGCCACAGAATAGGGCAGCTCTTTCAGCAGTTCTGCCACCACAGCCTCGGATTCCCGGGACGCCGTGCCGTTTCCGATGGCGACGGCGGTCACATGGTGCTGCCGCAGCATCTTCCGGATGGTATCCTTGCCCTTTTCCAGGGATGCGCCCTTTCCCAGGGTGATGTGCGCCACGCCGGTATCCAGCACCTTTCCCGTCTCGTCCACCACAGCCAGCTTACAGCCGGTGCGGTAGCCGGGATCTACGCCCAGGACGGTACGGTTTTTCAGCGGCGCCGCCATGAGCAGCTGCCGCAGGTTGGACGCAAACACGCCGATGGCAGCCGTTGCCGCCTGTTCGGTCAGCTCCTTGCGGATCTCCCGCTCCACCGCCGGGAACAGCAGCCGCTGGAACGCATCCTCTGCGGCAGTCTGCACCAGCTTTCCGCAGGGACTCTGGTTCTTCACAAACTTCTGGATCAGCATGGATGCCCCGTGTCCCTCCGGCAGCGTAACTGCCACTTTCAGTGCGCCCTCCCGTTCGCCACGGTCGATGGCGAGGACACGGTGACCCACGATGCGCTTTACCGGTTCGGCATAGTCGTAGTAGTTCTGATAGGGTGTTTCCGCATCCGCATCCACAGCGTGGGACTGTATCGTACCGGTGAGCATCACCAGACGGCGCATCTGTTTGCGCAGGTCGGCGTCGTTCGCCATCTCCTCTGCCAGGATATCCATTGCGCCCTGGAGCGCCGCATCCGTATCCGGCACTTCTTCCGTGAGGAACGCCTGTGCCGCCTGCACCGGGTCTGTTCCGGCATCCTGCGCCATCAGCGTCCGTGCCAGCGGCTCCAAGCCACGGGCGATCGCCATAGACGCACGGGTCTTTCGCTTGGGACGATACGGCAGGTACAGATCCTCCGTCTCCACCAGAGTCTCCGCTTTCTGTATCTTTTCCGTCAGTTCCGGGGTCAGCTTGCCCTGGGACTCGATGGCGGAAAGGATCTCGCTCTTGCGCTGTTCCAGCTTGCGCAGGTATTGCAGCCGGTTGTCGATGGCACGCAGCACCTGGTCATCCAGCGAGCCGGTCCGCTCTTTCCGGTAGCGTGCAATAAAGGGGATGGTCTTGCCGTCATCCATAAGCGAAACGGTGTTGTCGATCTGTTCCTGCCGCAGCTGGAACTCGTCAGCCAGTTTCTGTGGGATATTCAATATAGATTCACTCCGTTTCGATTTTGCTTGAATGTATCGCTGTTATAATAGTATAGCAAATTTCGGAAGAGATTGCAAGGGGGTTTTTTGGGGATGCGATTTGTGCTGAAATAGTGAACCGCAAACTTAATCCCCCTGTCCCTTCGGGACATCCCAGCACAAGGCACACCCTACGGGCGCCT
>SAMEA104315423__coassemble_1778_pt1 | contig 40982 bp, 37 predicted proteins | sample SAMEA104315423__metabat2_low_PE_024 | metagenome-assembled genome bin SAMEA104315423 (sample SAMEA104315423) | gut metagenome | biome: Monkey gut; feature: monkey-associated habitat; material: faeces | place: China | collected 2013 | reverse complement strand
ATCAGCAAGCAGATTGCGTGCAAAGCCGTCAGGCGGGCTTTGTGCGGTGTTGCCTTTATAGATTATCTGCGCTTCAGACGTGCCAGAGTCTGGGTGACAGCGCTGAAGTTGTACAGTACCATAAAGAGGAATCCTACCGTCAGAATGAGGATCCACATCGGCGGCGCCTCCACGACCACAATGCCCAGCAGGAACAGGGCAGCGGTGTTGGCGGCAAACTTGGCGTGGTTGACCGGGAAGGGAACATACTTCCGGGCATCCACGATGCGGATGCAGTAGCAGACGAAATAGCTGGCAAAGGTTGCGATGGCTGCGCCCATAATGCCCCAGATATGGATGAGGATGATGTTCAGCACGATGTTTACTACGGCTGCTACCAGGCTCGTCCAGAACGAGTGGGTGGTGTGCTGGGTCGCAGAGTATACGCTGCTGAGGAACTGGTTAAAGCACATCATGAGAACGCCCACGATCAGCACCGGCGTATACGTAAATGCAGTGGCATATTCCGGATACGTGTTGGAGTCAATAAGGATGTTGGAGAGGATCCGCACAAAGACAATGAGTCCGGCGCTGGCGATAAACATAAACGACTGGTATGCGTCGAATACCCGATGATAGAACCGGCTGCGGTCCTTGGAGTCGTTCTCTTCGATGGCGGACATATTCCACGCCTGGAAAAAAATCGTAGAGATGGTGGAAATCAGATTCGGGATCTTGGTGGAAACGCCGTAGATGCCGGCAGCAGTTTCTCCGACCAGACCGGCAGGCCCGGACATATACCGGACAAACAGACGGTCGGAAAATCCGGTCACCAGCCAGAGCAGGGCGGACGGGATCAGCGGAATGGAGAACTGCAGCATCATGCGCAGGATCTTCTTGTCCATATACCGCAGCCGGAAGAACCGGTGCAGTCCGGCGACGCCCCACAGGAACAATCCCGACAGCAGGTCGGACAGGATGACGGAGATCAGAAAACCGGTAACGCCAAGATGGAATCCGGCAATAAATGTAACATTAAAGATAAACAGGGTCAGCGTGGCGAGAATGCCGTCCATGGCAAAGAGCCGCACCAGCCCTCTGGCTCGCACGAACTGTGAGGCGATCTGCCGGAAACCGGAGGTGATACAGTAGATCACCAGCAGCACCACATAGCCCTCGGTATAGGGCAGAAAGTTCAGCAGGGGTGAGAGCAGCAGCAGAACGCCGATACCAAATGCCTCTGTGACACAGGCGGAGGTAAAGATCCTCCGGTTGTCAAAATTCTTGTCGATGCCGTAGCGGATAACAGCGTCCGCAATGGAAAATGTGATAATGGGAATCAGAAAGTTTGCTGTCTGTTCCAGCAGTTCCTTGGTGCTGTTGTCGCCGGGGTTGATGTTTCCGGTGTAAAGCCGTGTCAGCAGCAGCAACAGGATCTTCGACCCGAACGAACCGATGGCAAAGATCAGCGTGTTCGAGACCAGCTTTTTGTATTTGTTCATGAAAGACCACCTTTGTTGAGACAATGCCGCACAGGGATGCACAGCACTGCCGTTCTGTTTCGCTTTTCAGAGTGTATTCACATAAAAATGGCTGTGTGTGAAATTTTGCCGAAAAGGCGTGTGTTTCATTCCTGTGTGAATGCACTCTGATACTATTATAACATAAATCGTCGGAAAATGGAACGCTTTTTTTCAAATCTGCTTTGGAAAACGGAAATTGTACGATATGCACAAATTGAAGTCATAACTTTGTGCAATCCTATAAATCGAAAAAACTTTTTGAAAAAGTGCAACATTTCGGGCTGCTCGATTGTATCCATAGTGAAGGGATTTTTAGCGGCGTGAAGAACGCCGCCGTATCGGAAATGAAAAGGTGTGTCTTTTTTATCGTGAGATATTTCGGTTTTTCAGGCGGCACGGCAAAGGGACGGCAGTCAGCTGCCGGCTGTGCCGCCGGGAAACAGAACCGGCTCAAAGGGATGTGCTGCTCCGGCGGCGCAGAGACCGGGCGGAAACAGGCGCTGAAAGGGAAACACTGATGAAATGGAATGCGCCGTATGCGGCGATGCTGCACAGAAAGGAACGGCAGTTCAATTTCACCAGTGCTTCCGCACGACGGGAGAGTGCATTGGAATCTCCTACTTTTCCATTTCCTCTGGGATGTGTTTTCACAGATGTTTTGTGGAAACACACTCCGATTTGACAGTGCGTATCAGCGCTTTGGGGCGCTGCCTTGCAGCCGCTGTCAAACGGCATCCGGCAGACAGTATTTTACTGCTGTTTGCATTCTATACATACTTTATTTATGTTTATGCTGTATGATAAAAGGTAGAAAGACAGCATGAGCAGCAAAACAGCGTAGGACAGAAAATCGGCTTGCGCTGCGGAAAAAAATTGCCGAGGTGCAGACGATAGGGGGCGTTTCCGTGCCGCAGGATGAAACCGCTTTTGCGCAGTTTTATGCACGGCAGGTCAATACGGTATATCGGATATGCTATGTAAGGCTGAAAAATCAGATGGATGCAGAGGACGTGACGCAGGAGGTATTCCTGCGGGCGATGCAGCAGCCGCAGCTTTGGGGAGACGATGCACACGCAAAGGCGTGGCTGATTGTGACCGCATCAAATCTCTGTAAGAATGCGGTGCAGCACTGGTCACGTTCCAAGCGGGAAGAAGTTGAAGATTGGGAGGCCTTTCTCGGAGCGACAGAACCGCCCGAGGAAGAGTCCGCTGTGATGACAGCGGTGATGCAGCTGCCGGATCCGTATCGGACCGTTGTGTATCTATTTTATTTTGAGGGATATTCCGGCATGGAAATTGCCGGAATGCTGGGAAAAAAGGAATCTACAGTCCGATCGCTGCTGCATCGGGCGAAAAAACGACTGTCCAAGGTGTTGGGAGGTGAGCCGTATGCGAAATCAGGAAGATGAAATGCTGAAAAAGTGTTTACGTCAGACTATGGAACAGATCCAGCCGGATGAAGAGACGAAAAACCGGATGTATCTGGAGATCATGCGGCGGGCATCTGCGGCAGAAAATGCGAAAACTGCTGCGCAGAAAAAACGCCCCTGGTATCTGCGCTGGCAGACCAGTACCGGCATCTGTACGGCGGCGCTGCTCTGCGTGGTGATCGCTGCGGCGTCCATCCACAGCAAGATGCCGGACAGCACCAACCAGCTGGAGGTCGTTCCGCCGGCTGCGGTCACAACTGCGGTTGAACCGGAGGAACGCCCGGATACTGAGACAGAACCTGCGGCGACCGCAGAAACCACTCTGCCGGAAACAGCATCGGATGCAGATGCGGCGGTGCAGAGCAGTGCGAACACAGAGACGAAAACCATTGCAGAAGAACCGGGAGATATTTCGGAAGTGATAGAAGAACCTGCGGACAACACAGCGCCGCAGACTACAGGAAAGCACAATGCACCTGCGGTAACGACGGCTGTGCCGCAGACCAGCAAGCCGGCGGAGACGACCCGTGCAGCGGAGACTTCGAAGAAAGCGGACATTGTGACAACGGCTGCACCGGTGGTGACAACACTGCCGGAGACCTCGAAGGAACAGGAAACGGAGACAGTTCCCATCCGGCAGAACATTTACCTGTACTATAAGCTGATCTGGCGCAACAATCCGTATGACACCAACTATGATGAAGTTCCCGGCGGAGTGCTGGATAACTATCTGGGCTATGGTGTGACCCAGGGCAGCGATGTCGATGACACATACACGGTGCTGATCTATTCCATCACAGGCGTTGACCCCAGACAGCAGGTAGCTGTTCAGTATGTGGGCGAAGAAAAGTATTATGTGTTTACCATACAGTAAAAGCGTGTTTTGGGGAAAGTGAAAAAATGAAATCTCGTTATGATGCCACGATATCTGCCGTGGCATCATTTTTTATGGAAATCGCTTGACAAAAAAACGAAAAAACAGTATACTAAAATAGAATGAAACGAGGTGCGGAATGCACAAAAATTTGCAGTTCTGGAGGTATTGAATTGGCAACCAAAAAAATCAAACAGCTGGAAAAGATCCTGATCGCTGTGGGGATCGCTCTTCTGGCAGTGGTAATCATCTGCATTGTGGTGTTCAGCCGTGCGGACAAGGTCTCTGCGCCGGAGGCGATTCCGGTACTGACTACCACTACGACAACCACCACGACCACCACCGTTACCACGACCACCACGGTGACCTATGACTACACCATGCACATCGACATGGAAAAGGTGAGACAGCACCACGAAAAGAATCCGGATGTGGTCGGCTGGGTCTATGTAAATGATACACCCATTGACTATCCCATTGTGCAGAAGGACGACAATGCCTACTATATTGACCGTGACTGGGAGGGCAATCACAGTTCTGCCGGCAGTATCTTCGAGGACTTTCGTGGCAAGATCAACGAGACGGAAAACACGCTGCTCTACGGTCACAACATGGGCAACGGCTCCATGTTCCACTCCGTCAAGAGCTTTAAGGAAGAGGAATGGGGCAGACAGCACATCTATTTTGAAGTGGCAACGCTGGAAAAACGCTATCTCTACCGCATTGTGGCATCGTCTGTGCTGAACGGCGAGGACGGCGCAGCGTTTGATTACTGGAACCGCATCACACTGAACCGGGAAGAGTTCCAGAAGTACATCGAGGAAATACGCTCCACGGCACTTGTCTGGTATGCGCCGGACGATGATCCGCCGACCTACGGCGATAAAATGATCGCCCTGCAAACGTGTAATTCCGGTGCAGACGACGGCATTCGCTGCATTCTGTTCGGACAGTGTCTGGGTGAGTATTAAGCGCATCACATCGACAAACATAAATAAAAAGGGCATCCTGTGGAAACAGGATGCCCTTTGCTTTTAGCAATTCATTAGAACCCATTCAGATGATACTTTGTCATCAGATCGGGATAGCATTTATAGCTGTAGTCCAGGTCTACGTTGCCGTTGATGCCGTTGATGTTGCCGGAGTTGGAATACTGCCACATACCGTAGCTTGTCTTGGAATAGGACGGGCGGCTGACATTGAAGTGTGCGACCCAGATGTCATAGTCCTCCAGAACCGACTGATAAACATAGGTGTTCAAAAAGCTTGCGTAGCTGTACAGGGAAACGTAATAGCCCTTGGATTCCATGACCTCGCAGAATGCGTTGATAACGGCGGAGACCTGTTCCTTGGTCAGTGCGGTCTGCACCTTGTCCTCAATGTCCAGAACCACCGGATACTCAAACTGGTATCCCTGGATGACGCTGGCGAAAAGCTCTGCCTCCTGCCTTGCCTCAGCCGGGGTAGTGGCGTAACTGTACCAGTATGTACCGCAGGCAATGCCGGCGGCCTTGGCATTTTTCATGTTCTGCTCAAAGTAAGGGTCTTTCTGGTTGGCGACCTTGCCGTAGCCTGCACGGATCATCGCAAAGTCGATGCCGTCAGCCTTGACAGCGTTCCAGTCAACATTGGTCTGATACTTGGAAACGTCCACGCCACGGTAAGAATCCTTTTGCGCCCATGCGCCGCCACGGTTCGTTGTGGTGGTAGTCGTTGTCGTTGTGGTGGCTGCGGTCGTAGTTGTCGTGGTGGTCGTAGTAGTTGTTGTCGTAGTTGTGGTAGTAGTTGTTGTCTCCGTTGTTGGCGCAGCAGTTGTCACGGTCGTGTCTGCGGTAGTTTCCGCTGTGCTGTCGGAGGAGACAGTGGTTGCCGGAGCGGCAGTAGTCGTGGTCTCTTCCGTTGTAAAGACCGTCGTTTCCAGCGGTGTGGTCTCTGTTGTAACAGAGCCGTTTGCGGCATCCCATTCGCCCAGGAATGTGATGGAATCCTCTGTGTAATCGCCGGTAGCACCCTGATAAGCACACCAGTACATCAGCAGGAAAATATCGGTGGAGTCGATTCTTCCGGAGTGGTCCACATCCAGGAGCGTCTGATTCTTCTCGGAAAAGGTGGACGCATAGCCGGCGCCGGAATAGGCGCAGTCCAGCAGTGTGGCATAGCTGAGCGTCAGAAAATCGCCCCGTTCGGCATCCTGTACCAGCTGTTCCGGTGACTTCACCAGATTCGGGATCGTTTCGGAAATGTCGGCATCTGCCGTGTTGTTACCGGCAGCGGAAACGCTGCCAAAGGGCAGACAGGATGCGCAGAGAATCGCTGCGGTGAACATACTGCCCAGCTTTTGAAGAACGTGATTTGCCATCGTGAAAGCCTCCTTGCGGTTTGTTTTTATGATTACTAGATAAAGTACAGATAAATGAGCCCCGCCGCCTGCAAAACTGCCAGCAGGGGAAAGAAGAACCGGAAATACCAGTGCCGGGTCTTGTGCCGGAAGAAAAACATTCCGGCTGTGCCGCCGATTCCGCCGCCCAGGATCACTGCCAGAAACAAGGTCTTTTCCGGGATGCGCCACAGGTGCTTTTTGGCACGCTGCTTGTCGATGCCCATAAGGGCGAATGCGACCAGATTGACTGCGGCAAAATAACCCAGCTCCAGATACAGCTGCACCATTATGCCTGCCCTTTCTGGAAACGGAGCTGACGGGGCAGCGCAGCCGCAATGGCATCCTGCACGGCGTCGTTGGGAGTGAAGATGATGCGTGTTGCACCGTATTCCTCTGTCTCCAGGTCGGCGTAATATTCGCCCTTGCCGGTGTTGTCGGCACAAAGCACAACGGTTCGTTCCGTGTCGTCCGGGATATCGTCGGTCATTTCGCCGTAAGCGTCAAACTTTCCCACATCCACCGTGATGAGGTGTACCCGTTTCCGGCGTGCAATGATCTTGTCCACATCCATTTCTCCGTTGGTGACGGCATATTCATATTCCACCGATGTGCTGGAGATGAGGTAGTATGCACCATAGATAATGGCACAGGTGATGACCAGGATAAACGGGATGTGTGTCACAAAAACCAGAAATACAGATGCAGCGCAGAGCAGCACTGCAAGCAGGATGATCCCTGCCTTTTTGGCATTGTCCTGTGAATCCGGACGTTTTTTCACCATGTATTCCGCAAAATTGTCCATATGCGTAAAACTCCTTTTTCGAACAAGCCGGATTTTCGGTCTCCGCCTGTTCTTCTGTCGTTCTGCTGAGGATGCCTCGAAAAGAAAACTGTACCGTCTTGCAGTAAAAATTGGAATTCGCCCATCTTTTTTGTGCAAGTTGCTGAAAACATTTCTCTTTTTGCATCACCCAATTTCTATTATAGCATATGCCGCAAAAAATTTCAAGAAAAAATTTTCAAAAGGACTTGATTTTTTTTGTAAAAGCAGGTATAATGTGATTTGAAAACACAGTGACGAAGCGAGTAGGCATAGACTGAGGCGTCCGCATGACAGAAAAAATGCGGAAATTGCGGTGGGAATCCCATCGCCGCCGAAAAGGAGCCGCCGGCACAGAGAACGGGGTGCGCTGAGAACCCGTCCGGCGGAATATGCTGAAGTTCCCTTCCGAGTGGCTGGGCTGAACCCGGAAAAGTGTACTTGCAGTGCAAACGTTTTTCCAGAATTAGGCTTGGATGTGGCGTTCGCATTAAGGACAGAAGAGTGACGGCTCTTTGAAAATGGGTGGTTTGAACAAGCATTTGCCTTGTCCTGTTTTCGCAGGACAGGGCTTTTTTTATGAAGTGTCCCATAGAGCCAAATGACCGCAGGAAAGCGGAGGAAAGGAACGATATTATGAAAGAACAACTGGAAGCGATCCGTGCCGCTGCCAAGCAGGCACTTTCGGATTGTGCAGATTCCAAGCTGTTGGAGACACTGCGTGTGCAGTATCTGGGCAAAAAAGGTGAACTGACCGGCATCCTCAAGCAGATGGGCAAGCTCTCTGCCGAAGAGCGCCCGGCAATGGGTCAGCTGGCAAACCAGGTGCGTGCCGATATTGAGAATGCCCTGGCGGAAAAGCAGAAAAAGCTGGCAGATGCAATGCTGGCGCACAAGCTGGAATCCGAGACGCTGGACATCACGCTCCCCGGCAAAAAGCAGAAGGTGGGCAGTATGCACCCACTGACCATCGTGGAAAACGAGATCCGGGAGATCTTCCTGGGCATGGGCTTTTCCGTGGCAGATGGTCCGGAGGTCGAATACGATTACTACAACTTTGAGGCACTGAACCTGCCGCCGGATCACCCGGCACGGGACACCCAGGATACCTTTTATATTACAGACAACATTCTGCTGCGTACCCAGACCTCTTCGGTACAGGTACACGTGATGGAAAACCAGAAGCCGCCGATCCGTGTGATCTCTCCGGGACGGGTTTACCGTTCGGACGCTGTGGATGCCACACACTCTCCGCTGTTCCACCAGATCGAGGGACTGGTCGTAGACAAGGGCATCACCATGGCAGCTCTGAAGGGTACTCTGGAGCTGCTGATGCAGCGTCTGTACGGCGATGACTGCAAGATCCGTCTGCGTCCTCACCACTTCCCGTTCACAGAACCCAGCGCAGAGGTCGACGTTATGTGCTTCCAGTGCCACGGAAAGGGCTGCCGGATGTGCAAGGGCGAAGGCTATATCGAACTGCTGGGTGCAGGCATGGTCCACCCGAAGGTGCTGGAGGGCTGCGGCATTGACAGCAGCGTATATTCCGGCTTTGCCTTTGGTCTGGGTCTGGAGCGTATCGCAATGCGCCGCTATAATATCGGCGATATGCGTCTGCTCTATGAGAACGACTATCGATTCCTGGAACAGTTCTGAGTGGGAGGTAAGAGACGATGAATTTATCTATGAAATGGCTGGCTGATTATGTGGACTGCGGCGTTTCCGTCAAGGAATTCTGCGCTGGCATGACCATGAGCGGCTCTAAGGTAGAAACTTATGAAACAGAAGGCGACGCTGTCAAGAATGTCATTGTCGGCAAGCTGGTTTCCATTACGCCCCACGAAAACTCCGACCATCTCCAGGTCTGCCAGGTAGACGTTGGCGGCGATGCACCGATCCAGATCGTGACCGGCGCACAGAATATCGTGGAGGGCGCACTGGTGCCGGTGGCTATGATCGGCGCAGATCTGCCCGGCGGTGTACATATTAAAAAAGGAAAGCTCCGTGGCGTAGAGAGCAACGGTATGCTCTGCTCTCTGGGTGAACTGGGTCTGACCAAGCACGATTTTCCCTATGCCATCGAGGACGGCATCTTCCTCATTGAAGAGGACTGCAAGCCGGGACAGGACATCCATGAGGCAATCGGTCTGAATGATACCTCTGTGGAGTTCGAGATCACCTCCAACCGTCCGGACTGTCTGTCGGTAGTAGGTCTGGCGAGAGAGGCTGCCGTAACATTCGGCAAGCCTCTGAATCTGAAAGCGCCGGAATTCCACGGCTCTGAGGACAAGCTGAGCGACAGCCTGTCTGTGGCTGTGGAAAATGCACAGCTCTGCCCTCGCTATATTGCCGGCATGGTAAAGAACGTGAAGATCGGTCCGTCTCCCCGCTGGATGCGGGAACGGCTCCGTGCCAGCGGCGTGCGCCCCATCAACAACCTGGTGGACATCACCAACTATGTGATGCTGGAATATGGTCAGCCTATGCACGCATTTGACCAGCGCTATGTCAAGGACGGCAAGATCGTTGTCCGCAATGCCAAGGACGGCGAGACCATCACTACACTGGATGGACAGGAGCGCCAGCTTTCTCCGGAAATGCTTATCATTGCCGATGCAGAAAAGCCTATCGCTGTTGCAGGCGTTATGGGCGGTGAATACAGCGGCATCATGGACGACACCAATACCGTTATTTTCGAGTCCGCTTACTTTGAACCGGTACAGGTTCGCCGCACTGCAAAGAAACTGGGAATGCGTACTGACGCATCGGCACGGTATGAAAAGGGTCTGGATCCGGACGGCTGCCAGCGCACACTGAAACGTGCCATGGAACTGGTAGAACTGCTGGGCGCAGGCGAACCGGTGGCAGAGTTCATTGAAGTGGACAACCGCACCGCAAAGCCGGCAGAGATCCCCTTTGATCCGGATTGGATCAACCGTTTCCTGGGAACAGAGATCTCCCGGGAAGAGATGGTAAAGACACTGGAATCCCTGGATATCCAGGTGAAAGGCGATGTCTGCGTATCGCCCAGTTTCCGGATCGACCTGGAGCGCCCGGCGGATATTGCGGAGGAAGTTGCAAGAATCTACGGCTACAACAACATCCCGTCCACAGTCATCCGTGGCGTGGCTGAGGCACAGCTGACACCGCAGCAGCAGTTCCTGCGGAAGGCAGAACAGACCATGGTAGGTCTGGGATACTACGGCACACTGACCTATTCGTTCACTTCGCCGAAGTGCTTTGACCGCATCGGTCTCCCGGCAGACAGCAAGCTGCGCAAGACCATCACCATCACCAATCCGCTGGGCGAGGACACCAGCATCATGCGGACGACCACACTGCCGTGTATGCTGGATGTGCTGGCAACCAACTACAAGAACCGGAATGCCGCAGTGGCACTGTATGAGATCGGCAAGGAATATCTGCCCACCGGTCCGGACACACTGCCCAACGAGCCGAACCGTCTGACCATTGGTATGTACGGCGGCGATGCAGATTTCTTTGCACTGAAGGGCGCTGTGGATGCGCTGCTGAAGGAACTGCGTCTGCCGAAATGCACCTATGTGCGTCCGTCTGAGGCAGAGGGTGTCTTTGAGGAATGCTGTGCGCTCCATCCGGGCAGAAGTGCAGTGATCCTCAGCGGCGAAACACCCATCGGCTACCTGGGCGAACTGCACCCGACCGTACAGAAAACCTACGGCATCGGCACCAGAACCTATGTGGCAAAGCTGCTGGTACAGGAAATGGCTGAGATGGCAGAGGCAGAAGTGACCTATCGTCCGCTGCCGAAGTTCCCGGCAATCACCCGTGACCTGAGCCTGCTGTGCGATGATGCACTGCCGGTTGGCAAGATGGAAGAGGCGATCGAACAGGCTGCCGGAAAGCTGTTGGAAGAAGTGACTCTGTTCGACGTATACAAGGGCGACCAGATCGCTGCCGGCAAGAAGAGCGTTTCGTTCTCTCTGCGGCTGCGCTCTCACGAGGGTACGCTGACCGATGAGCAGGCAGATGCAGCCATGAAACGTGTGCTGAAAGCACTGGCTGCCATGGATGCTATACTGCGTGAGGCGTAAGCGCCGTGTACTGTATCTGAGGTGATTCTCATGAAAGAAAAAACCGAAAAGCAGCCAAAACCGAAAAAGGAAAAACGGGAACGCACACCACGTGAGGCAACGGCATTGATGCTGGGGCTGGTTTCCCTGGGACTTGCCGCAGCAGGCATCGCATCGCTGATGTGGGTGTCTGTTCTGGTGGCAGCAGTCCTGGGCGGCTGTGCTGTTCTAGGCGGATTCGCCAGCCTGATGGTGGGAAAAGGCGGAACGCTCCCGGCAATCGTTGCCGCAATCGCCGGCTTTCTGACGGTGCTGTCTGCGATCATTTCTATGAAAATGCAGTGATTTTGCTCTGATATAACGAAAAAAGCGGAGAAGTCGTGAGACTTCTCCGCTTTTTGTATGTCGTCTGAAAATTAAGACAGGTTGGAAAGCTGATCCAGAATGCCGCTTCCAGCCAGAATCACAGCATTGACGATCCACATAATGATGCTGATAACAATGCCGATGATACCCAAGATCATGCCGGCTTTCTGTTTGCCGTCGGTGGAACCTTCTTTCTTTGCCATGACTGCCAGAATAATGGCAATGATGCCGCAGATGATGCCGGCGATCGGAATGCAGATGCCAATCAGCGAGATAATGCCCAGAACCAGGGCAGCAGTTGCTTTTCCGTTTTTCTGCTCCATTTTTTTACACCCCCTATTTCCCGATATCATTTGACAAATCGCACGTAAAAAATATGGAAGTGTCAAACAAATTTATTATACCATAGAAATATGCAAATATCAAGTAAATAAATTGTAAATTCAAAATTCGAGAAAATTTGATATTGTGTTGGATTTCACCTTGCTTATCGGTAATGTTTCTGAACATTTGACAACTACAGGTATCTGTGTTATCATAAAGTCATGCAGGCGTTGTGCAGTGATGTGTTATCACGCATAAGAAAGTTCTCCGGAACGGTAACTTCTGGGACTTTTGCCTTATCTACGAAAACAAGGCAGAATTAAGTAGGCTGTTGTCGGCATACGCTCCATTCAACCGCTTGCAGAGTCTGTACAGCACAATAAATTTTTCAAAAATAGTTGACAGTATCAGAAATCTGTGATATACTAAAACTAGCTAAGAGATATTTTGTAGTGCTGTTAGACACGCAAAAAAAGAAAGCCCCCAGAGCTGCAACTCCGGGGGCTTTTGTTTTAGGGTGTGTCGGGCTTATGTTATCTGTTCACCCATTTGTAGAGATTGTAGCTAATAATCTCCACCGTAACAGACACCAAAAGAGATATTAAGTAATACAGCGTTAGACACCTCCTCCCTGACGGAAGAAGCCGACAACCTATCATAACACACAGAAACCTTTTTGTCAATCCGACAGAGACGATGTCGGATCGTGATACATTGTGAAAGGAGCATTCCATGATGCTGCACCAACTGACCTGGCAGGAGATCTGCCGGATGATACCCAAACGAAAAACCGATGCCCAGAAAGGCGATTTCGGACGGCTCCTGTGCATCACCGGGAGCCGGAATATGCCCGGCGCCTGTCTGCTTTCCACACAGGCGGCACTGCGTGGCGGCGCCGGTCTTGTCACAGTGGCAACTGCGCCGGAGAATCCCATGCGTCTGGCGGCGGCTGCGCCGGAGGCGATGTGGCTCTCGCTGGAGACAGACGAAAACGGCTTTCTGACCAACAGCCGGCGCAACCGGGAACAGCTTGAAACGCAACTTCGCCGTGCCAACGGGGTGCTGCTGGGCTGCGGCTTAGGGGTGACGGATGAGACAAGACAGCTGGTGCGCTGGGTGCTGGAAAATGCGGCGTGTCCGGTGGTTTTGGATGCGGATGGTCTAAACTGTGCGGTCTCCTGCATAGAGTTAAGCAGACGGACGGGGACGAACTGGATCCTGACACCGCATCCGGGCGAGATGGCACGGCTCACCGGGCAGACAATTCCGCAGATACAGGGAAACCGTGCGGAAACGGCGTCTCGGTTTGCGGCGGCGTATCCGGTGACACTGGCGCTGAAAGGTGCAGGAACACTGGTGGCGCAGGGCGAACGGCTGGCGCAGAATCCCACGGGAAATCCGGGGATGAGCCGTGGCGGCAGCGGTGACGTGCTTGCCGGACTGATTGCAGCTTTTGCGGCGCAGGGGCTTTCGTCCTGGGATGCGGCTTGTGCCGGCGTGTATCTCCACGGACTCGCCGGGGACTGCGCCGCTGCTGCGCTTTCTCAGCAGGCGATGCTCCCACGTGACTTGCTCGCCTATCTGCCGCAGGTGCTGGCAAAGCTGGAACAGGAGCGGTAAGCCGCAGGGTGTCTCCGTCTGATGACACAGGAGGAGATTCATATGAAACGAAAATACAGAGCAGTTCTGGGGCTGATTCTTGCCGGAGGCGTTTGTCTTTCCGGCTGTTCCAAGCCGGGCGGCGAGGCAAGCGCAGCCCAGAAACTGGGCGGAAGTTTCACCACGGAGATGACCATGCAGATGGAGGACTGGACCGCCGCAGGCACCCTGTCCCGGCTGGGAGACGGTGCGTGGAGCGTTGCCTTTGCAGAGCCGTCCACGCTCGCCGGGGTGGTGCTGGACTTTTCCGGCGGGGAAGTGACAGCATCGTATAAGGGGCTGGGCTTTTCTGTGCCGCAGTCGGCAATGCCGGCAAAGTCTGTGCTGAGCCAGATGATCCTAGTGATGGATGAACTGGCGCAGCAGGAGGAGATCACCGGGAAAGAGAAGGACGGCGGCGTGGCGGTCGAGGGTGAGTCGGAGGGCAACCCCTATACGCTGACGCTGACGGAAAGCGGCGATCTGGCTGGCTTTTCGCTGGAAAACTTCGATGCCGAACTCACATTCACGCAGTTTCAAGCCGGGGCAGATGTGGCAACGGAGATCACAACAATGGAATAAAAAAAGACGAAAGAATTCGCCGTACCGTGATAAACCGTACGGCGAATTTTTAATTTTCTCGTTGTAATTCATGAAATATTTTTATATGTGCTGAACTGCATTCACAGGGATATGGTATAATAAAGGATATAAAATAAAAATATGGGAGAAATCTTCCATGTGGAAAAGGGGTAGTTTTCATGCAAAAGACACGCAGATTTTTCTCGAAACTGACTGCTGCGGTGCTTGCCGGTGCGATGCTGGTTTCCGGCGGGGCAGTTTCCATGACGGTTTCCGCCGCATCTGCAAAGCCGGTTCTGAACACGGATGTTACAGTGCCGTCGGCAGGCAATGTTCTCATCGGGATGGAAGGCACCTATGCCAATGACATAAAGGCAGCGCTGGATTTGGTGAATCAGTATCGCCGGGAGGCTTGCAACAACGGCTATCCCAATCCGGTGGACGGCAAAAAGCTGACGCCAAGCGACTATGTCCCCATGCAGTGGTCTGCCGGGCTGGAATATCTGGCACGCATCCGTGCGGCGGAGAGTTCTCAGACGATTGCCCACGAACGCACCAACGGCTCTCACTGTTTTACGATCCAAACGCCCGGCGGCTATAGCTCCGGCGGAGAGTGTCTTGCGTGGTGGAGCTGGGGGCTGGATATGAAAACCGGTGTGGAATTGTGGTACAGAGAAAAGGACGCCTATCTGAACAAAACCGGCGGCGTGACGGGACACTATACCAGCATGATCTCACCCAACAACCGCTATGTGGGCATGGGCGCATTTGGTACAAGCACTGCGCAGTATGCCAGCACTTCCTGCGCCGAGTTCAGCGGCACCAACACCAGCGAGACGTTCCAGTTTACCTACGGAGACTGCATACAGACGCTGGAAGTGCCGGCGAATGCGGTGACGATCTCTTCCAACCAGAGCAAGTATCTCTACTACGGCGACCGGAAAACCTTACAGCTGACGGCATCCTATAACGGAAACAGCGGCTTTCCGGTGGAGTATGCCAAGTGGAGTTCCTCTGCGCCCGGCGTGGTAAGCATTGAGGGCGACAACACTGCTGTGGTAAAGGATTACGGCAAGGCGACGCTTACCGCAGACCTGGGCGGCACGACCTATACACTGAATGTAGAAGTAAAAGATATTGTCAAAGGCGATGTGGAGTGCGACGGCAAAATCGACAGTTCCGATGTGTTCAGCACGCTGCTCCATGTGGCAAGCGTTGGCGCCGGTGTCGGCGGAACGCTCACCGACGGGCAGCTGGCCGCAGCAGACATTGACGGAGACGGTACTGTCAATTCTACCGATGTGTACTATTTGATGTATTACATTGCCTTGAACGGCGCAGGAATTCACAGCACGTGGGAAGATGTGCTGCAATAAGAAAAATAAGTACACCACTTCCCGAAACCCTATAAAAAACTGAAACCGTGTGCGAAACAATTTGCACACGATTTTTTTGTGTCAAAACGGTCAAAATTCCACAGTTCACAAAATATTCTCAAAAAGTTGTTTCTTTTTTTTTTTTTTTTGCGTTATAATAGACAATGTTACCATTTATCATGGATAACTATGCAGAAACATCATGGTATAATTGTGAAAGGAGTAAACGAGGATGCAAAAAATGAAGAAATTTTTGGCGGTATTGACGGCTGGGGTGCTGTGTGCCGGGGCGCTACCGGTGATGCAGGTGAACCTGCCGCAGATGTCCATTACGGCGAGCGCAGAGACTGCGGACGGACTGAGCTACCAGCTCATCAACGACGACACAGAGGTAGCGATCACAGGCTGTGACGACGATATGACTTCGGTCACCGTTCCGTCGGAGATCGAGGGAAAACCGGTGACGACGATTGCAGAACGTGCATTGTCCTCAAAGTCCAAGTTGCTGAAAGTGACATTGCCGGATAGTGTGACCACGATCGAAAGCCGTGCTTTTAACAACTGCAGTCATTTGAGAAGTGTGGACATGGGAAATGGGGTAAAAACAATCGGAACGTTTGGCTTTTCAGGCTGTAACGAATTGACAAGCATTACCCTTTCGGAAAATCTGACCGAAATTGGCGAATCGGCATTTAACCAGTGCAGCGCTTTAACGGAACTGGCACTTCCGGATTCTGTTGTCACGATCGGAAATGGTGTATTTGCATCTTGCAGCAAGCTGAAACAGGTGACCTTGCCTAACGGCTTGACAAGCATCAGCGAAAGTATGTTTTCGGATTGCTCCGCTTTGACCTCTGTGGAGATTCCGGATTCTGTCACTTCCATCGAGTATCGTGCATTCAAAAACTGTTTGAAATTACAGCAGATATCGCTGCCGGATGGTCTGACAACGATCGGCGAAGGTGCATTCTATAGTTGTTCCGGATTGGAACAGATAACTTTTCCGGAAGGTCTGACAAGTATGGGTGCCAGTGCATTCTATAATTGTTCCGGATTGGTGCAGGTGACTTTGCCGAACGGTCTGACAAGTACAGGAAAAGAAGTATTTTCCGGTTGTTCTTCTCTGACTTCAGCGGAAATTCCGGAGGGATTCACTGCCCTGGCAGACGGCACATTTTCCAACTGCAGCAGCTTAACAGATGTGAAATTGCCGAACAGCTTGCAGCAAATCGGAAATGGTGCATTTTGGGATTGTGATGCACTCACAGAGATCACAATTCCAGGGAACGTAACCGACATTTACGGTTCTGCCTTTGCCAAATGTGATGGTCTGACAAGCATTGTTATTCCGGATTCCGTCACTTTTATCGGCGATAATATTTTCAATATGTGCAGCAACCTGGAATACATTTATCTTCCGAACAGCGTCATGAGCCTAGGTGATAGCGCCTTTTACGGCTGTTCCGCTCTGAAATTCATTGCGATTCCGGAAAATGTTTTGACCTTGAAGGACGGTACGTTCTATTTCTGCACTAGCCTGGAAAGCATTTTGTTTTATAAGGGACTCTCAAAGATCAACACCCTTTGTTTTAACCGCTGTGACAAACTGACAGATGTGTACTATACAGGCTCTGAGGAGGAGTGGAATGATATTCCGGGTGTAGGCGCTCTTGGCGGTGCTGAACACCACTACAACTGGGATCCCAACGAACAGATTCCCGGTCAGCCGATCATGACAACTACCACAACGACCACCACAACTACTACAACCACCACGACCACAACTACGACTACTACAACAGAAGAAACCACGACCTCCACTTCGGATACTACGACAACTACAACCAGCGCTACAACCACCACATCACAAACCACCAACACGGCCAATACCACGGCGACCACTTCCACAACTGTGACCACGACTACGACCACCGATGCCCCGGCGAATGCCACGGGTGATGCGGACGGAGACGGTAAGATCGACTCCAGCGACATCTTCGACATCATGCTCTACGTGGCTTACTGCGCTGTCGGCAAGGACGGCGGTCTCACTGCGGATCAGATCGCCGCTGCGGACGTGGACAAGAACGGCAAGGTGGATTCTACCGATGTGTTCTATGTGATGTACTACGTTGCCCTCAAGGGTGCCGGTACACCCAAGACCTGGGAAGAGATCATCAAGTAAAGCACATACCGCAAATTAAAACAGCATCAAAAAACAGCTGTATTCCGGATATTTCCGGCGTACAGCTGTTTTTGCTTATTTTGTAGTTTTTCTGCCTGCGGCGGTTTTCCGCTTTGCGGCAGGCTTTGCTGTGGTCTGCTTTGGCTTTTCCGGCAGGATACGCAGCATGATGCCCGAGAACGGCGGCAGTTCCAGCGTGAACTGCATCCCGGTGCGTGTGGTGTCACCGGTAATCGTCCGCTTGCTCTCCTTGACGCTGCCGTGGAAACGCTCCCAGTCCGTGTGCAGCAGCGGCTTCAGTCCGCCGCAGTCCGGCAGGGTAAAGGTGTAGTTCTGGGTCGCCTCGTCCGACATATGGAGCAGGATCAGGATGCGGCTGTCTCCGGAGCGGCGCTCCATGGCGTAGATGCCTTTCTGCTCCTGGTGGCAGTCCACCCAGCAGAATCCGTTCCGCTCATAGTCGTCCCGGTACAGCGCCGGCTCGGTGAGGTACAGCTTGTTCAGTTCCAACATAAAGTGGTAGAACGCATCGTGGATGGGATATTTCAGAATGTCCCAGTCCTGCTGCTGCTCCTCGGTCCACTCCCGGAGCTGTCCCAGCTCGCTGCCCATGAACAGCAGCTTTTTGCCGGGGTGCGCATACATATATAAATAGAGCAGCCGTGCCTGCGGGAATTTCTGCTCGTATTCGCCGAACATCTTCTGCATGACCGTGGCTTTTCCATGGACGTTTTCGTCATGGGACAGCGGCAGCAGGTAGTACTCGTTGGGGAAGTACATCATGGAAAATGTCAGCTTGTGATAGGTCTCTTCGTCCCGGCGCACCCAGGGATACTGCCGGAAATAGTCCAGAGTGTCGTTCATCCAGCCCATGTCCCACTTGTAGTCGAATCCCAGTCCGCCGTATTCCACCGGACAGGTCACGCCCTCATAGTTGGTGGAATCCTCGGCGATGAGCATTCCCTCCGGATGCAGCTGGTGGAGTCCCTGGTTCATCCGCTTGAGGAAGTTGATGCTTGAGGGATTCGTGCCACGGTTCGGGCCTCCGCCCCAGTAGATGAGCCGGCTCACTGCATCCATCCGCAGTCCGTCAAAGTGGAACACGTCCATCCAGTAGTTGGCGCAGGACTGGAGAAAACTGCACACCTCGCCACGGGCATGAATAAAGTTGCAGCTGCCCCATTCGCTGTAGTTGTCCTCTTTTTCCGGGTATTCGTACAGCGTTGTACCGTCGTAGTGGTTCAGCGCATAGCCGTCTACGGCGAAGTGTACCGGCACAAAGTCCAGGATTACGCCGATGCCTGCCTGGTGGCAGGTGTCGATGAGCTGCATCAGCTGGTGCGCCGTGCCGTACCGGGAGGTGGGACTGAAAAATCCGGTGTTCTGATAGCCCCAGGAACAGTCTGCCGGATGCTCGCTCAGCGGCATGAACTCGATGTAGTTGTAGCCGGCTTTTTTCACGTAGTCCACCAGTTTCGGGGCGATCTCCTCATAGGTGTACCAGCCGTTGGGATCGTCCGGATTGGTGCGCCAGGAACCCAGATGCACCTCGTAGATATTGACGGGCTTGTGCCGGTGGTCGCCACGCTGTGCCAGCCATTTCTTGTCGTGAAAGGTGTAGCTGGACAGGTCACGGATGATCGAGGCGTTGTTGGGACGCAGCTCCATCCCGAACCCGTAGGGGTCGCAGTGGTCGATGACGTCGCCGTCCGGATTCTGGGGAGTGATGCGGTATTTATACATCTGTCCCGGAACAGCCTCCGGAACGGTCAGCTCATAGACACCGCCGTCATGTACCTTTTCCATCGGCATCGGCTCCCACTCGCCGCCTTCCCAGATCAGATCGACGGCTGCGGCATTTGGCGCAAGGGTGCGGAACACAACGCCCTCTTCTGTGACGTGTGCGCCGAAATAAGTATGGGCATCAAAGGAATTGCCCAGAAAAAACTGATGAATATCCATGGGGTTTGTTCACTCCTCTATGTTGTTTCGCAATTGTACGTAAAATTTTACGCAAATACATAGGATTCTAGTACTATTATACTAAAACTGCATACGGTATTGCAAGCACCAAATCAATATGTAGTGTTGTATTATAGACAAAAGTTTATTTTCTGTAGGGCATCCGCACACTTTTTGAGAAAATACGAAAAAATTTTCGGAAACCCATTGCATTTGAACCCGAAATGCGGTATAATAAATGTAGCGGACATTCTGAAACAGGAATATCTGTTGCACCAAATTGAATTAGGAGGCACTTTTTTATGTTAGTATCGGCAAAGGATATGATGGACAAGGCAAGAGACGGCAAGTATGCAGTCGGTCAGTTCAACATCAACAATCTGGAATGGACAAAGGCAATCCTGAACACAGCACAGAAGCTGAACTCCCCGGTTATCCTGGGCGTTTCCGGCGGTGCTGGCAAGTATATGACCGGTTTCAAGGTTGTTGCAGATATGGTAAAGGCTATGGACGAATCTCTGGGTATCACAGTTCCGGTTGCACTGCACCTGGACCACGGTACTTACGATCAGTGCTATGACTGCATCAAGGCAGGCTTTACTTCCATCATGTTCGATGGTTCTCACTTCCCGATCGAAGAAAACCTGGCAAAGACCAAGGAACTGGTTGCTGTTGCACATAAGCTGGGTCTGTCCATCGAGGCAGAGGTCGGCGCAATCGGCGGCGAAGAAGACGGCGTTATCGGCAAGGGCGAATGCGCTGATCCGCAGGAATGCAAGACCATCGCTGATCTGGGCGTAGACATCCTGGCTGCCGGCATCGGCAACATCCACGGTGTATATCCGGCAAACTGGGAAGGCCTGAGCTTCGAGACACTGGAAGCTGTTAAGAAGGCTGTCGGCGCTATGCCGCTGGTACTGCACGGCGGTACCGGTATCCCGGACGACCAGATCACAAAGGCAATCTCCCTGGGCGTTGCAAAGATCAACGTAAACACAGAGTGCCAGCTGGTATTTGCTGAGGCTACCAGAAAGTACATCGAAGAAGGCAAGGATCAGGTAGGCAAGGGCTTTGACCCGAGAAAGCTGCTCCTGCCGGGCTACGAGGCAATCATGGCTAAGGTAGAAGAGAAGATGAGCCTGTTTGGTTCTGTCAACAAGGCATAAGTTCTTCTGACACTTGCAGAGAAAGGAATGTGTTCCCGATGAAAAAGACGCTACAGGTTATACTCTCTGTACTGGAGATCGTCATGTACACCACAGGCATCCTGGTTTCGGCAAAGACCTTGGTGGAACTGGCACATTCTGACGAATGCGAAAACAACACAGAAGAGGCGTAACCCTCTGAAAGAAACCGGTTTGCATTGAAACGGATGCAGACCGGTTTTTTGTGTGCAGCAGAGAAAAAACAAATATGATGCGAAAAACGTAAATTTTTTTGGAAAAAAACGTACTTTTTTCTTCAAAACCCTTGATTTTTTCGTCCGGCAGTGTTATAATAATGATAATCATGCAGCAAAAGACCGGAACCCCACCGGTCTTTCGTTTATGTTGGCACTTTTTTGATTGCAGAACGCAGTGAAAAAAGAATGCAATACGCTGGAAAAAGGAGCAGATGCCATGAAAATGAAGAAGTTCGGCGGGACAGAAAAAGTGGTCTATGACCTGGTGAAGCCCATCGCCGATAAACAGGGCTATTCCATCTGGGATGTGAGCTTTGAAAAGGAGGGTGCATACTGGTACCTGCGTGTTTTCATCGACCATCCGGACGGGATCGACATCGAGGACTGTGAAAAGATGACACGTCCGGTCAATGCGGCAGTAGATGCCGCAGATCCCATCGCACAGGCATACGTGCTGGAGGTCGGCTCGGCAGGACTGGAACGGGAACTGAACCAGCCCTGGCACTTTGAAGAAACTCTGGGCATGGAGGTCCGTGCCAGAGCCATCCGTCCCATCGAGGGCGAAAAGGAATGGATCGGCGTATTGACAGCGTATGATACAGAACAAATCACCATACAGCCGGAGGATCGTGAGGCGCCCATAACTCTGGCGCTGCGGGATCTGTCGTATGTGCGGCGGTATGTAACAGTAGAATTTTAATCAATGGAGGCATAGTGAAGAAAATGGACAACAGTTTTTTTGAGGCGCTTTCCTCACTGGGAAGCGAAGCAAATGTGGATACTGCTCTGCTGGTGGAAAAAGTAAAGTCTGCCATGCTGAAAGCAGCCAGAAAGGCGTATCCGGAGTGTGAAGAAAACATCAGCGTAGAGATCGACCCGGCGACCAAGACATTTGAAATGTACCTGCGCCAGACCGTGGTAGACGATGAGCCGATCGACGCCAATGAGGTCAACATCGACGTGGCACGCACCATCGACCCCAACGCCTGTGTGGGCGGATTTATTGAAAGACGGCTGGATATCGCCAAGTTCGGCAGAGCAGCCGCACAGTCTGCAAAGCAGTCCATCAAGGGTGATCTGCGTGAGATCAACCGGGAACGCATCCTGGGCGAGTTCGAGTCCCTGGAAAACGACTGCATCACCTGTGAGGTGTCTCAGGTCGAGACCGGCGGCACAGCGACCCTGCTGTATCACAAGACCGAACTGTATCTGTTCCGCAACGAGCAGATCCCGGGCGAAGTGCTGAAAGAGGGACAGCGTGTCAAAGTTTACATCACCACCATCGCCAACAAGCAGAAAAAGCCCATCATCAAGATCTCCCGTGTCCGCAAGGAACTGGTAAAGCGCCTGTTTGAGCTGGAGATCCCGGAGATTTACGACGGCACGGTGGAGATCAAGTCCATTTCCCGTGAGGCAGGCTCCCGTACAAAGGTGGCTGTCTGGTCGAACGACCCCAATGTAGATGCCATCGGCGCCTGCATCGGTCCGAAGCGCTCCCGTATTTCTGCCATTGTGGCTGAGCTGAACGGCGAGAAGATCGACATTATTCCTTACAGCGAAAAGCCGGAGGAATTCATCGCCAAGGCACTGGCACCGGCAAATGTGCTGGATGTTCAGATCCTGGACGAAGAAGAGCGTACCTGCACCGTTAAGGTGCCGAACAACCAGCTTTCTCTGGCAATCGGCAACAAGGGTCAGAACGCAAAGCTGGCAGCAAAGCTGACCGGCTATAAGATCGACATCAAGCCGGAATTTGATGTGCTGCATCAGAACGATGCTCCGGCAGAGGAAAAGGCGGAGACTCCGGTGGAACAGCCGACAGATGCGCCGGCAGAGACAGAGGCAGCAGCACCGGAGGCGAACAGCGTTGAAGAGTAAAAAAATTCCCATGCGGCTTTGCGTGGGATGTGGCACCATGCAGCCGAAAAAAGATCTCATCCGGGTGCTGAAAAATGCGGACGGTGAAATGAAACTGGATTTTACAGGAAAACAGTCCGGACGTGGCGCATATCTATGTAAGAACATGGAGTGTCTTGCAGCAGCCAGAAAGGGACACCGCATCGAGCGCTCTTTTGGCTGCCGTGTACCGGAAGAAGTGTACGAGGAGATGGAAAATGCACTACAGGCAGAACTGGCAGGGGATTCTGAGCATCTGTCGTAAGGCAGGAAAGCTTGCCATGGGGCTGGAACCCACAAAGGATGCCATGTACCGTGGCGAAGTCTTTGGCGTATTGATAGCGTCGGATGCGTCCCCCAAGACGCAGAAAGAGGCGGCGTTCTATTGCAGCCAGGCAGAAGTGCCTTGCCTGCAGCTGGACTTCACCAAGGCAGATTTCGCCCAGATGATCGGCAGAGGCAGCGGCGTGCTGGCGGTGTGCGATGAAGGATTTTTCCGTAAGATGCAGACCATCGCCGCAAAGGAAAACGCCTCGCCGGAAAAGTGAAAATTGTTCCCGGAGCAATCCGGGTAAATAGACAGCGCTGCCGGAAACGGGCGGCGTGTGCAGACGCAGGTTTGGAATGCAGCGGAAGAACAGGCGGTTCTTCCGGGTATTCCTTGGAGAAAAGGAGGATTTTCGCCTATGACGAAGAAAGTGAAACTGAGTGATGTAGCACGGGATTTACAGATCTCAACACAGGAACTGATCGGATTCTATCAGGAACGGGATGCCAGCGGCAACACCAAAAAGGGTGTGACCGGTTTGACACCGGAAGAAATCAACCTGGCACTGGAGTATTATTCTCAGAAATCTCAGGTAGAGAGCCTGGATGCGTATTTTGCATCCAAGGACACCCCGAAACAGAAACAGGAGAAAAAGCCGAGCGAGAAGAAACCGGCAGAAAAGAAGGCATCTTCCGAGAAAAAGCAGTCGGAAAAGAAACAGCCGGATAACAAAAAGCAGCAGAAACCCCAGGCTGCGGAAAAGAAGCCTCAGGCACAGAAATCCGAAAAGCCGGCAGAAAAGAAACCGGCAGCTGCGGAAACAGCTAAGCCCAAGCAGAACAATGCGCCGAAGCATGAAAAGCCCAAAAAGCAGCAGGCAAAGGCACAGAAACACGGTGAGCGTCTCCATGTAGAAGTGGAGATGGCATCTGCGGACAGCATTACCACAGAAAAGCGCCGCACTGTCGATACCCGTGGCTCTTATGTAGATCTGGATAAGTATAACCAGCGCTATGAGCAGATCGCTCCGGCAAATAAATACACCAATGACAAGTATTCCACCAAAAAGCAGAAGATCAACCAGAAGTCTGCACAGCGCAACAAGCAGCGCTATTCCAACAAGCGTGAGACAGAGCAGGATAAGCTGCGCCGTCTGGAGCTGGAGCGTGCCAGAAAGCAGCAGCTGCGTGTCCGCATCCCGGACGTGATCTCTGTGGGCGAACTGGCGACCCGTCTGAAAGTTACTGCGACCGAGGTCATCAAAAAGCTGATGATGCTGGGCGTTATGGCTACCATCAATGAGGAAATCGACTTCGACACCGCATCTCTGGTGGCAGAGGAACTGGGCGCAAAGGTAGAACACGAAGTGATCGTGACCATCGAAGACCGTCTGATCGACGAGGATGACGACGCCGAGGATACCGAAGAGCGCTGCCCGGTCGTTGTAGTTATGGGTCATGTTGACCATGGTAAGACTTCTATCCTGGACCGCATCCGGAATGCACACGTTACCGCAGGCGAGGCTGGCGGCATCACACAGCATATCGGTGCATACCAGGTAAAATATGAGGGCAAGGACATCACATTCCTGGATACGCCGGGACACGAAGCGTTCACTGCCATGCGTGCAAGAGGTGCAAACATCACCGATATTGCCATCCTGGTCGTTGCCGCAGACGACGGCATCATGCCGCAGACCGTTGAGTCCATCAACCACGCAAAGGCTGCCGGCATCACTGTGATCGTTGCCATCAACAAGATGGATAAGGAAGGCGCAAACCCGGATCGTGTCAAGGAAGAACTGACCAAGTACGGCATGGTATGCGAAGAGTGGGGCGGCGACGTGATCTGCGTTCCGGTTTCTGCAAAGACCGGCGAGGGCATCGACGAACTGCTGGAGAACATCCTTCTGGTTGCAGAGACCAGCGAACTGAAAGCCAATCCGGATCGCCGTGCAAAGGGTACGGTTGTGGAGGCTCGTCTGGACAAGGGACGTGGCCCGATCGCAACTCTGCTGGTACAGAACGGCACACTCCACACCGGCGATGTCATTATCGCAGGCACTGCGGTAGGCCGTGTTCGTGTTATGACCAACGACAAGGGCAAGACCGTGTATACTGCCGGCCCGTCCGTTCCGGTAGAGATCACCGGTCTGGCAGAAGTGCCGGAGGCAGGCGATGTATTCAATGCTGTTGAAGATGAGCGTCTGGCAAGAGAACTGGTTGAGCAGAGAAAGCACGAGGCAAAGCAGGCGAAGTTCAACGAATACCAGAAGGTAACGCTGGATAACCTGTTCAGCCAGATCGAGCAGGGCGAAATGAAGGAACTGTCTCTGATCGTAAAGGCAGACGTACAGGGTTCTGTTGAGGCAGTGACTCAGTCCCTGGAAAAGCTGTCCAACGAGGAAGTTCGTGTCCGTGTGATCCACGGCGGCGTCGGCGGCATCAAGGAGAGCGACGTTATGCTGGCAAGCGCATCCAATGCGATCATCATCGGCTTTAACGTGCGCCCGGATCAGACCGCAGAAGAGATCGCAGCCCGGGATAAGGTGGATATCCGCACATACCGTGTCATCTATGATGCAATCGAAGAGATCGAGACCGCAATGAAGGGTATGCTGGCACCGAAATACCGTGAGGTCGTTATGGGACGCATCGAGGTGCGCCAGGTTTATAAGATCTCCAATGTCGGTGCAGTTGCCGGTGCTTATGTGCTCAGCGGCAAGGTCACCAGACAGTGCGAGATCCGTGTGGTTCGTGACGGCATCGTGATCGCTGAGGATAAGATGTCCAGCCTGAAACGGTTCAAGGATGATGCCAAGGAAGTCGGCGAAGGCTATGAGTGCGGTATCACCCTGGAGAAGTTCCGTGACTTCAAGGAAGGCGACATCTTCGAGGCGTTCATCATGGAAGAATACAGAGACTAATCCGATACAGACAGCACTTCGGAAGAGGATTCAGAGGATGTGCTGTTTATCGTTTACAGAAAGGAGCCGTACAGCATGGCAAACTTCAAAGCAAACCGCACCGAAGAGGATATCCTGCGGGAAATGACAGCGATTTTGCGGGAACTCAAAGATCCACGCATCGACCCGATGCTGACGGTGGTCCGTGCAGAGCTGTCCCGGGATCTTTCGGACTGCAAGATCTTCGTCTCCAGTCTTTCCGGCAAGGATGCCGCCAAGGAATCCTGCAAGGGACTGGACAGCGCCGCCGGCTATATCCGGCGTGAACTGCTGCACCGTCTGAAGATCCGCCGCAGCCCGGTGCTGCACTTTGTGGCAGATGATTCCATCGCACACAGCGCAGAGATCGACCGGATGCTGCACCAGATCCAGCCGGCAGTGGAAGACATCCCGGAGGATGACAGCACAGAAAAGGAGTGAACGTGATGCAGGAACTGACATTGGCAAAGACTGCCGCATGGCTCAAGGAATGCGAAGATGCGTATATTCTGATTCACCGCAGCCCGGACGGAGACTGCATCGGCGCCGGATATGCGCTGGCAGAGATGCTGCACCAGCTGGGCAAGCGTGCCGTGGTGCTGTGCAATGACGAGATCCCGAAGCGATATCAGTTTATGCTGCCGGAAGAGGACGGCACAGCGGCGCATTTTGAACCGCAGTGCATCATTGCCGTGGATGTGGCAGACGCCAAGCTGCTGGGCAGCAGCGTCCAGGAACACTACGGCAGCCGGGTAGACTTGTGCATCGATCATCATGTTTCCAACGTCCCTTATGCCAAGGCACGTCTCCTGGATGGTGCGGCATCGGCGGCGTGTGAGATCCTCTATCGGCTGAGCCGCATCCTTCCGGTGAAAATGACCGATCATATGGCGCTGTGCCTGTATACCGGCATGGCGACAGACACCGGCTGTTTTCAGTATGACAATGCCGGTCCGGAAACCCACCGGGCTGTGGCTGCGCTGATGGAGATGTGTCCGGATGTGCGCTATGCGTGGATCAACCGGGAGATGTTTGCCGTGAAGAGTTTCGGCAGACTCCAGCTGGATAAGCTGCTTATCGACCATATGGAGCGCTATCTGAATGACAAGTGCATCCTGATCTGCGTCTCCCAGGAGTTTCTGCGGAAGTTCCAGGTGGATGAGGCAGAGCTGGAGGGCATCGCCGGATTTCCGCTTCAGGTCGAAGGCGCTGAGATCGGCATTACCATGAAGGAAAAAGAACCCGGCAAGTTTCGCATTTCCATGCGGTCGGCGGATAAGGTCAATGTATCCGCCATCTGCCAGCGCCTGGGCGGCGGCGGTCATGTGAAGGCTGCCGGATGCCAGGTCTGCGGCACCGCTGACGAAGTGCGCAACATCCTGCTGGATGCAGTGCAAAAAGAATGGAGCAACGCATGAATCTGGACACAGTGCAGGGTGTACTCTGCATGAATAAGCCCACGGAATTCACCTCCTTTGACGTGATCGGCAAGCTGCGTGGTATTCTGCATATGCGGCGGCTGGGACACACGGGGACGCTGGACCCGATGGCGACCGGTGTGCTGCCGGTGCTGGTGGGAAAGGCAACACGTGCCTGCGATATCCTGCCGGATCAGACCAAGTCGTATCGTGCGGCGGTACAGTTCGGCTGGGAGACCGACACCGAAGATGTGTGGGGAATCCGGACAGCGGCGTATCCGGAGATGCACGTGACAAAGGAAATGCTGGACGAAGTAATTCCCCGGTTTCTGGGAGAGATCCAGCAGATCCCGCCCATGTATTCGGCGGTCTCCGTCGAGGGAAAGCGGCTCTATGAGCTGGCACGAAAGGGTGTCGTGATCGACCGCCCGGCGAGGACGGTGCAGGTGGATGACATCACCCTGGAAGAATGGGACGAGGAAAAGCAGACGGCGGTGCTGTCGGTGACCTGCGGCAAGGGAACGTATATCCGTACCCTGCTGTCGGATATCGGCAGGGCGCTGGGCGGCGGCGCTGTGATGACGGCGCTCTGCCGGACGATGGCGCATGGTTTCACACTGGAACAGTGCTATACGTTTGAGCAGGTGACAGAGTTCTGCCGGATGGGAACACTGGCAGAGCATCTGATCCCCACCGACCGGCTGTTTGCGGCGCTGCCGGAGCTGCATCTGACAGAACAGCAGACCGCTCTTTACGGCAACGGCGTGAAACTGGCGCTGAGCCGTGTGGAGGGCATCCTGCCGGATCAGGAACAATACCGGGTCTACGGCGCAGACGGCTGCTTTTTCGGCACGGCGCAGACCGACCGGAAAAGCGACGAACTGCGTGTGGGAAAGAATATGAAGTAGAAAGGCGGAAACGGGCTTGGAAAAGCTGAGGCGCATCACTGCACCGCTGGCACAGGAAAGTGCCGTGGCGCTGGGATTTTTTGACGGTGTTCATCTGGGACACCGTGCTGTGCTGGGTGCTGCGGCACAATGTGCGGCGGCGCAGGGGCTGATGGCGTGTGCATTCACCTTTGCGGCAGATTCCGTCCCGGTCAAGCAGGGCGTGCCGCTGACCTACCTCTATACTGATGCCCAGAAAGCGGAACTGATGCAGGACTGCGGCATCCACGGCGTATACTGCCCGGCGTTTTCGGAACTCTGCGCCCTGGACGGCGAATCGTTCTGCCGGCAGGTGCTGGTGGAGCTGCTCCACGCCAGAGAGGTGTTCTGCGGCGGCGATTTTCGGTTTGGCGCAAAGGCGGCGTGGAATATCGACAGCCTGCGGGAATTCGGCAGGCAGATGGGCTTTGCCGTGCATCAGATCGACCCGGTGTTTTGCGGCGGCGAGAAAATTTCGTCTACGGCGATCCGTGATGCGATCCGTCGGGGCGAGCCGGAGACCGCAGCCGGAATGCTGGGGACGGCGTACCGCATCAGCGGCAGCGTTGTCCACGGGGCAGCGCTGGGACGCACCAGGGCAGTCCCCACCATCAATATTCCCTTTGCACCGGGACAGCTTGTCCCCAGATATGGGGTCTATGTTTCCCGGACGCACACGCCCCAGGGCAGTTTTGATTCCATCACCGATGTGGGCGTAAAGCCTACGGTGGCAGATGCCCAGGCACCGGCGGCGGAGACATTTCTGCTGGATTTTTCCGGTGATCTGTACGAACAGCCCTGCCGGGTGGAGCTGCTGCATTTTCTGCGTGACGAACGAAAGTTTCCGGATGTGGAAAGCCTGTACGGGCAGATCGCACGGGATCAGGAGCAGTGCCGGGAATGGCTGAAGAATCATAAAAACCTATAAGAGCAGACAACTCTTTTCTGAATAGAGACAGCGGTGCTGTCAAGACAAAAATGCGAAAGGAAGTTCAAAGCAATGAACAAGCGAGTAAGAACCAGATTTGCGCCCAGTCCGACGGGCTATATGCACATCGGCAATCTGCGGACGGCACTGTATGCCTATTTGATTGCCAAGAAACAGGACGGCGATTTTATTCTGCGAATTGAGGATACCGACCAGGAGCGCTATGTAGAAGGCGCAGTTGACGTGATCTATGACACCCTGCGTGTTGCCGGTCTGAACTGGGACGAAGGCCCGGACATCGGCGGCCCGGTTGGTCCGTATGTGCAGTCTGAGCGCATGGGAATGTTCAAGTCCTATGCGGAAGAACTGGTCAAGAGCGGCCACGCATACTACTGTTTCTGTGACAAGGAGCGTCTGGACGAAGTGCGCAAGATCCAGGAGGCATCGCACATTGCACCGATGTACGACCGCCACTGCCGTAACCTGTCTCCGGAAGAGGTACAGGCAAAGCTGGACGCAGGCGTGCCGTATGTCATCCGCCAGAAGATGCCGCTGGACGGCACGACGACCTTCCACGATGACATCTATGGCGATGTTACCGTAGAAAACAGCACCCTGGACGACCAGATTCTCATCAAGACAGACGGAATGCCCACCTACAACTTTGCAAACGTGGTAGACGACCATCTGATGGGTATTACACACGTGGTACGAGGCAACGAGTATCTGTCCTCTGCACCGAAGTACAACCTGCTGTACCAGGCATTCGGCTGGGATGTACCGGAATATGTACACTGCGCACCGGTCATGAAGGACAAGACCCACAAGCTGTCCAAGCGAAACGGCGACGCATCCTTCCAGGATCTGATGGCAAAGGGCTATCTGCCCGAGGCGGTCATCAACTTTATCGCACTGCTGGGATGGGCGCCGTCCGGCGAGTATAACGAGCAGGAGATCTTCTCCATGGACGAGCTGAAAAAGGCGTTCGAGATCAGCGGCATCAGCAAGTCGCCGGCGATCTTTGACGACAAAAAACTCCGTGCTATCAACGGCGCTTATGTACACAAGATGGATCCGGCAGAGTTCGCCAAGGCAGCTGAGCCGTATATCCGTGAGACCGTAAAGCGCACGGATATCGACATGGCACTGCTGTGCAGCGTTCTGCAGAACCGTACCGAAGTGTTCTCGGATATTCCGGAGCAGGTAGACTTCATTGACGCAATGCCGGAGTACGATCTGGAGATGTACCGTCACAAGAAGATGAAGACCACGCCGGAGACTGCGCTGGATGCACTGAAAGAGACGCTGCCGGTGCTGGAAGGCGTAAGCGAGTGGGATGTGGAGCATATCCACGAGGCACTGTTCGCAAAGATCGCAGATCTGGGCGTAAAGAACGGCTGGATGCTGTGGCCGCTGCGTACCGCCGTTTCCGGCAAGCAGTTTACACCGGGCGGCGGCGTAGAACTGTGTGCGATCCTGGGCAAGGAGGACACACTGGCTCGTATCCGCAAGGCAATTGATGCGCTCTCCGCATAAGATTGCCATCTTTCGTAAGACTATCACGTCATTATCACAATTGGATGATAAACTATAGCTAGTTTTTGTGTGCCGGAGCGCCGGGATTTTTTCCGTTTCGGAGAGACCGCAGGCTCGGCATACAGCAGAAGGAGGCAATCACAGGGATGATTGAAGTCAAACATCTGACGAAACAATACGGGGATAAGCTGGCGGTCAACGACATCAGCTTTACCGTAGAGGACGGTGAGATCCTGGGACTTCTGGGACCGAACGGCGCCGGAAAGTCCACCACCATGAATATGCTCACCGGCTATATCAGCTCCACATCCGGACAGGCACTGATTAACGGCATCGACATTCTGGAAGATCCGATCAAGGCAAAGGCACAGATCGGCTATCTGCCGGAGCTGCCGCCGCTGTACCTGGATATGACCGTCATGGGCTATCTGAACTTTGTCTATGACTTGAAAAAGTGCAAGCTGCCACGGCGCTCGCATTTGAAGGACGTCTGCAATCTTTGCCGGATCAGCGATGTTTCCGGCAGAGTCATCAAGCACCTGTCCAAAGGTTACCGGCAGCGTGTGGGTCTGGCACAGGCGCTCATCAACAATCCGCCGATTCTGATCCTGGACGAACCTACCGTTGGTCTCGACCCGAAACAGATCATCGAGATCCGTACCCTGGTGAAAAAGCTGGGCAAAAAGCACACCGTGATCCTGTCGTCTCACATTCTGACCGAGGTGCAGGAAGTCTGCGATCGTGTGGTCATCATCAACCATGGTCAGATCGCTGCGAATGACACCATTGACAACCTGTCCAAGGCAGTTTCCGGTGTCAATCGTCTGGTGGTTCGCATCAACGGACCGAAAAACGAGGTCCTGCAGGCGATTCGTGGGCTGGAAGATGTCACTAAGGTGCGTGCTGATATGGAACGGGAACCGGGCATCTTCGAATTTGAGATCGAGGCAAAGCCGGACGCAGACATTCGCCCGGCGCTGAACCAGATGGTCGAGTCCCACGGATGGTACATCTATAAGATGGATCTGGGCGTAATGACGCTGGAGGATGCGTTCCTGAAGATCACTATGGGCGAGGGCGTAAAGCTGTCCGCCGCCAAAAAGAGTGAACCGGCAGCAGCATCTGCACCGGAGAAAACAGAAACACCGCAGCAGGAAACTGCACCGGCAGAAACGGAAAACGAACAGCCGGCAGATGCGGCAGAGACAAAAGAAGGAGGCGAGGCGTAATGGGTGCCATTTATCGGCGTGAGATCGGGGCGTTTTTCACCTCCAGCATTGCCTATGTATTTCTGGCAGTGTTCTATCTGGCAGCAGGCTACTTCTTCTTTGGCTCATCCCTGGCGATGTCTACCACAGATATGTCCAACCTGTTCACCAGTCTGTTCTTTATCGTAACCATTCTGATTCCGGTACTGACCATGCGCTTGTTCAGTGAGGAAAAGAAACAGAAAACCGAGCAGGGGCTGCTGACTGCACCGGTGTCCATCGGCGGCATCGTCATGGGCAAGTATCTGGCAGCGCTCACCCTGTATACCATTGGTCTGGCGATCATCTTTGTCTATGCGCTGATCTTGAGCTTTTTCGGGGCAGTGGCATGGGGTATCGTGATCTCCAACATTCTGGCGCTGTTCCTGCTGGGCGCAGCATTTATCGCAGTGACCCTGTTCATCTCGTCTCTGACGGAAAACCAGGTCGTTGCTGCGGTGGTAGGCATGATCGTTCTGCTGGCGCTGGCACTGATCGACGTGGTGGCTCGTTATGCAGAGAGCGTTCCGGTAGTTCCCACAGTGCTGAATGCGCTGTCGTTCTATACCAGATATTATGATTTTACTGCGGGTCTGTTTGATCCGGCCAGTGTGCTGTTTTATGTCAGCACGGCAGTGATCTTTAATTTCTTTACTGTACGTGTGTTCGAAAAACGGCGCTGGAGCTGAGAGGAGGACATCACCCATGGAAAATCAGAAAAAGGAAAAAACAACCGAGGCTTCTCTGGAAAAACAGCAGAAAAAGCTGAAAAACCGGAAAAAGCTGAAATACGGCGGTCTGGCGACTGCCATTACCGTGATCTTTGTTGCAGTTGTCGTATTGGTCAACGTGGTCGTTACCCAGCTGGATAAGCGTTTTCCGAACGCAAAGTTGGATCTCACTACCGCAAACCTGTATGAGATCAGCGACGAGACACTGGACTACATCCGCAACCTGGATAAGGATGTAGATGTTGCCATCTCTTCCGATGAGGCGACATTTACCTCTGACAAATACAACAAGATGATCGCTGAAACACTGTCCAAGTACCAGGGCTATTCGGACCGCATCAATGTCACCTATTTTGACACTACCAAGGATCCGGACGTGCTGTCCAAGTACCAGGAACTGTACGGCGGTTCGATCCAGTCCGGACAGATCATCATCAACAGCGGCAAGCGTATCAAGGTGTACAACACCCAGACCGATATGTTTGAGATCGATCAGCAGAAGTATCAGTACTATCAGTACGGTATGGCAAGCTTTTCCGACTGCATCACCGCATTCAAGGGCGAGCAGGCGCTGACTTCCGGCATCATGAATGTGACCGACTCCAACCCCAAGACTGTGGGCATTCTGGCAACCAGCAACGGCTCTCCCATCTTCGCACAGACCAGTTCCAGTGCAGACCCCAACACCTACGCATTTTATGCTATGGAAAATCTGCTGGACGAAAACGGCTATGATGTCAAGCGTCTGGACATGATGACCGATGAGCTGGACACTGCGACCTATGATATTCTGGTGCTGCCTGCGCCGAAAACCGACCTGACCATGGATTCCATCCAGAAGCTCCAGGACTTCATGTATAATGACGGCAACCTGGGCAAGCAGCTGGTTTACATCGCAGACTACACCCAGTCATCCACCCCGAATCTGGACGCTTTCCTGAAAGAGTGGAACGTACAGGTGGACTACAGCTCTGTCATTGACGAGAACAACAGTTCCAACCAGCAGGTAAACATCCTGCTGTCCCAGAACAGCAACAGCAGCTTTGTTGCCCCGGTCGTAACCGTAACGGACGACGAGGACTATAACGGACATCTGGCAAATACCAGTCTGCCTATCGTTGCACCGATGGCACGTTCCATCCAGACACTGACCGCAAACAACGGCAGAACCGTAACATCCCTGCTGACCTCCTCGGAGACCTCTTACTGCTATCCGCTTTCGCCCAAGACTTATAACACCGACGGCACAGACGGCACTGCGGCAGACGGTGAGACCCAGGCGGCAACAGAGGCAGCGACTGAGGCTGCAGCAGAGAACACCACTACCACAACTTCGTTTGACAAGGACGCAGCACCCCACGGTGCAAACACCGTCATGGCGCTGTGCCGTGACCAGCAGTCCACCGGCGATTCGTTCATCGAGAGCGATGTGATCGTGCTGGGTTCCATGTCCATGCTGGACGCTAACCTGGTGCAGAACTCTTCGTACAACAACGCAGAATATTTCGTCGGCCTGCTGAACTCTGTTTGCGGCAAGGAAGACAGCATCGTTGTGGCATCCAAGGATCTGACACAGACTTCCATCACGGCAACAGCAACACAGCTGAAAGTGATTCGTCTGGTTGTCGTATTCCTGATTCCGCTGACTGTTGTGGTTGCCGGCGTGATCGTGGCAGTCCGCAGACGTTATCGTTAACCGAAAGGATGGAGCATCATGCGTAAAAAAACGCTGGGAATCATCGGCGGCGTCGTATTGGTGGCAGCACTGGGAACGGCATCGTTTTTCCTGCTGAAAAATCCGCCGGCAGAGGAGTCATCCTCTTCCGCAGTATCCGACGAGGACAGCAGCGAGAGCATTTCGCTGACCTCAGAGGATCCCAACGATGTCACCTCAATTGATATTACAAATACTTCCGGAAGCTTTGAAGTGGTCCGCACCGCAGAGGGCAGCGGCACCGGAGATGACCATGCGGCATATGCCGTTTCCGGCTGGGAAGATCTTCCCATGGACACCTCCACCCTGTGGACGCTGTCCAACAACACCGCATCTATGGACACCACCGGCGTTGTAGAGGAAAACTGTTCCGATCTGGCGAAGTTCGGGCTGGACGATGCCGAGGCGACCGCAGTGACCCTGCACTTCGCCGACGGCAGCGACTACAGTTTCCGTGTGGGCAATGCGGCGGCAAATGCAGAAAACACCTATCTTGCGCCGGCGGACAAAGACACTGTCTATACGGTAAAAACTTCCCTGGTGGCGAATTTTAGCAAGAGCGCCGAGGACTTCCTGTCCAAAACCATGCTGGAAGCGCCGGCAGATACCAACGATTATCCCATTGTCAACAAGCTGACCATAGACCGCAAGGACATGGACTATACCCTGGAACTGGACTACGACGAGGCAGCCGCAGACGATACATCCATGGGCGGCACGGTGGCAAGCCACGAGATGGTTTCGCCGGTGCCGGCATATCTGAGCGTAGACCGTTCCACTCCGGTGGTGACGGGAATGTTCGGACTCAAGGCGGAAAAGGTGGCTGTACCGCATCCCTCTGCGGAGGACATCGCCAAGGCTGGGCTGGACGATCCGTTCGGCACGGCGACTATGGCGTGCGAGGACAACAACACCTATGTACTGACATTCGGCGAACGCTTTACCGAAAAGGATGAGGAGAGCGGCACAGAGACCGCATACTACTACGCAATGCTGAGCGGCGTGGATGCGATCTACCAGGTAACGGAAGAAAACATGGTCTGGGCGACAACAACGCCCACCGACATTGCCTCCAAGCTGGTTTTCGGCACTTACGTCTGGGATGTAGGTGAGCTGAACGTGAGCGTGGGCGAGGAGAAGTTCCAGTTCAATGTTGTGGGCAGCGATAAGGATACCGCTGTGGTAACGCTGAACGGCGACAGCACCGAGTCCGACCGCTACCGTCAGTTCTACTCGTTCCTGCTGAACACCACGGCAGAGACCGTCAAGCTGGACGGCACGCCGAGCGGCGATATGCTGGCGGAGATCAGCCTCAAGACCCAGGATGGCATATTCGAACGGGATCTGCAATTCTATGCCATCGACGATTTCACCTGTCTCATCACCGTGGACGGAAAGTCGGCGTATACCTGCCGGAAGAGCTATCTGGATACCCTGCTGAACAATATGAAGATCTACAGCGACACAAGCAAAGAATTTACGACAAACTGGAGTTAAGGAAACATTGGTTTCATCCGTGTTGCCTTGACCGTTCCGGAGAGATCCGGGACGCTGCCGGAGAAAGGAAGGAACAGCAATGAATCAGGAATTTTTTATGTATCGTGGATATCCGCTGGTACGCAAGGGAAATGAAATCTATTACGGGTATATGTCAGAGCCATTCGTGGTAATGATGCAGATCGTGCATCAGCAGGAAGTCAACGGGCTGAAGGTTGCAGATAAGATTCGTGTCTATCAGATGGCAACCAAGGAGCCGGATCCTGTGAAGGCGATCACCAAGACTTCCGACCGACCGAATCTGTATGAGGCGGTAGATCTGGCAAACGTCTGGCTGAAACGTGCCGAAAAGGACGTAGCAGCAAAGTAAAGGCAAAATAAATCCGATTTGCTTTCAAAAGAGCATCTCTGCACGGGAGTGATCCTGTGGGAGATGCTTTTTTTTATTTCGCCTCCCTTGAAAAGGGAGGTGGGCGGCAAAGCCGCTCGGAGGGATTTTTTTGGTGAAATCTACAATTTAAGAAAAAATTTTACCAGAATCCATCCAGCACTTCGTGCCACCTCCCTTTTCAAGGGAGGCTTTTTGCATTCAGGCTCCCCTGAAAGGGCACCCGCAGGGCGTGCCTTGTGCTGAGCTGGCAAGCCGTAGGCTTGACTGAGGGGTATTTCTATGAAATCTGATACATGAAGCAGAAGATTTCACAAAAATCCCTCCATCAGCTACGCTGGTTCCCCTCGTACTGAGCGGTCCCCTTTGTCACCTACGGTGACATTTCCCCACCCTGTGGGGAATCACCCTTTTCAAGGGAGGTTTTGCGCAGGATAGCCTATAAGAAAGAAAAATGGATTTGCATGATATTTTTTCAATTCCCTCTTGCATTTTTCTGCATCATATGTTATAATATGAAATGTAATTTTTTGATATGACAAATTTAGGAGGATGTAACATGAAATTGTGGAGAAAACTGCTGGCAGCGGTGACTGCCGGAACAATTTGTCTGGGGAGCATCGGGGCAATGCTGTCAGTCAGTGCGGAAACAGAGTTGGATTCTCCTGCTGTATCCGAAAACTCCACAGAAATAAAAGCGTCAAAAGGTGCGCATACGCATTATTATGGCGAACTTGCATCTCGTTCTGATGGATGTGATGGATGGTATTATTATTCTATTTATAATTGTGGGAATGGACATTATACATCAATGGGAGATAGAAATGCTTGTCAATATGCGATTGATCATGGATTTGCGCCTAATGAAGGTGATGAAGCTGGAGGAGTAATTTGGTATGGAAACAATCCGCCCACAATAACGACTACAAAAGTCACCACCAAAACGACTACCAAAACAACCACCACTACCACCCAGCTGAGTATCCCCACCGCCAAAACGGACAGTCTGGACAAGGGCGATATTGACGGCAGCGGCAGTCTGGATTCGACAGATGTGTTCTACTCCATGCTGTACATCGCCAATGCTGCGGTGGGGAATACCGTCAAAATCAGCAAGGAACAGATCACTGCCGCAGACGTGGACGAAAACAATAAGGTGGATTCCACCGATGTCTACTACCTTATGTACTACATCGCACTCCACGGTATTGGCATAGACGTGTCCTGGGACGACGTTCTGGCAAAGTAAAATGGAAAGCGTATCCCGAAACCGGCTCTTTGAAAAAGGAGTCGGTTTTTTGTAAGGTCTCAAAAGCGTCCGAACTGTAGGGGCGAACATTGTTCGCCCGCAATACACTGCCGTTTGCCGAAACCGTTTGCACGATACTCGTTTTCTCAAAAAATCCCTTGACAGCACCGCCAAAATCCGGTATAATGAAAGGCAACACCGCACAGAATGTGCAAAAACATCACCGAAAAGGAGAATATACATGGAAGTTTACCGCATTCATATGGGAAAGGCGAAGTGCGCCGTTGATCTGGGAGACGGCAGTGAGCGTGGCGAGTATGTCAGCCAGGACTATATCCTGGCGAAAATGGGCAGACCGCACCGGAGCATCAGTCTCATGTACTGCTATTATCCCCTGGACAAGGGCTGGCCGGGCCGTGCCAGCGTGGTACACGCCAGCCCCGATGTCAGCTTTGCCTGGGACTATCCCTACGACGACTATTTCACCTATAAAGGCGGACTGGGCGGCAATACCGACGGCGAACCGTTCAACTATATGCGTGAGATCCGGCAGCACGGACAGGACGTTTCGCTGACGCTGACCATCGACCCCCACGTTTCCGACGAACATCTGGCTGCCATCGGCGAGGATCTGAAACCTTTCGGCAGAGTGTTCCTGCGCATCAACCATGAGGCAACGGGCAACTGGTTCTCGTTCAATAAGCGCTGTACCTACCAGGAAGTGGCAGACTTTTTCGTCCGTGCCAGCCGCATCATCAAGGAACACGCACCGAACGTGCAGACCATTATCTGCATCGGCGGTATCGAGGATCTCTCCAAGGAAGAGATGGAAAAAGAAACCGAGTTCGCACAGACCATTCCGGCAGCGGATATCTGGTCAGTGGACAAGTATATGGCGCTCCACTGGGGCTGGCCCTATGACGTGGCAGAACACGGCGGCACGACTCACAGCCGTGGCACTGTGGCAGATACCTACGAAAAGACCAAGCGCAGCTTTGAACGGTTCCGCTATCTCAACGGCGGCGTGGCAAAGCCTATGACCATGGCAGAGTTCAACGCCGACGGCGATGTGACCGGACCTTATGAACAGGCAGACATGGTAAAGGAATTCTGCGATAAGCTGGAGTCGGAACAGGCGGACTGGTTCAGCGCTTTCACATTCTATCAGTTCCGTGACCGTGGCAGACTGGGTCTGGAGATCGAAGACCCCAACAATGCCGATGTGGGCATCGCACAGCCGGTGCTGGACACCTATAAAGAGATCATCCAGCGTGACTGGTTCAAGCCCCAGATCACACGGCAGGAGAGCGAAGTACAGCTGCCGGTGACACTGCGCTGGAGCAACTCTGAGGATGCCGAGGGCCTGGCGATTCCGCTGCACTTCGAGAAGAACCCCACGTTCTGCGAGGTGACCTTTACCGAGGAAAGCAATCTGATGCTGGAACTGAACGGCAAGTGGTTCTATAAAGCCCCCAAGACCAAGACCGTAGATCTGATGGCGGCGTTCTTCGAAAAGCCCCTGCAGGGCGAGGCAGATATGACGCTGAAAATTTTTGCGCCGCCGGCAACCGGCGAGAACGACCTGTCGGCAGAGGATGGACTGTACCACTGCGACGCCGTTCTCCACGAACTGCCCCAGATCCGCATCCGTTTTGCACCGGTAGAGGCATAAACCGGCGGATTCTGACAGGAGCATATTAGTGCTTTTCCCTGCAAAAATACCCCTTGACAAAAAGTTGTGAATCATGTATAATTTAAGTAACGATATGAAAACTGGAATTGTAAGAGATGATTTGAAAAGATGAAATACCATCTCCAAAAAAAGGCGATTCCGGAGAATGGAGCTATAGAATATGGGACTTTTTGACAAGGTAAACCAGGTAAGCCGCAGCGTAAGCGAATCCTCCAAGAGTGCTGCTGAGACCAGCAATCTGAAGAAGAAGATCGCTTATGAAAAGGAGCGTATCCAGGAAGTTATGACTGAGATCGGCAGACTGTTTTATGAGAATCCGAACGGCGATCATAAGGCAGAGCTGGAACTGTGTGCAGACATCGACGACAGAAAGCGCCGCATCGCTAGTATGCAGGGCGATTTGAGTTCTCTGAAGGGTGTTCGTATCTGCGGAAAGTGCGGCGCGCGGTTTGATGAGAAGTATACTTTTGGTTTCTGCGGCAACTGCGGCGCAAAGCTGAACTAAAGGAAACGATGAAACAGAAAAAACGGCACAGCCTCTTGCAGGATGTGCTGTTTTTGTGTGAGGAGTGGAAAATAAAATGGAAACAATGCTTTCTTTTGACTGGAAGAGTGTCAGCGTCAATTCTGCTGAGGTGATTGCTCTGATGCGGAAACACCGAAATGAAAAGCTGGATGTGCTGTTTCATTATGCAGACGGACTCTATCGGGTGGGTGTGAACCCGGAAAACGCCAGAGAACCCTTTTACATGGATGATGAGACCTATCCGTCCATGTTTGCGTTTTGCAGTTCTGCCTGCATCGAAGGCGGCTTTCTGCTGCCTGACCTCCAGGCACCGCTGCATATCCTGGCAGTGAATGACGGTGATCCGTCCGCATATTTTGCATAGAAAGTGTAGGAAATCAACATGGAAAAGAAACCGAAAAACAAGTGGCTCTCCTTTCTGGCTGACGGTATGCTGTCCGGTCTGATGATCGGCATTGGCTGTGTGGTCAGTATGTCCTGTGAAAACCGCTATCTGGGTGCATTTTTGTTCTCCCTGGGGCTGTTCTGCATTGTGCAGTTTCAGTACGGTCTGTACACCGGTAAGGTAGGATACATCTTCGACCGGGACAAGGCATATCTGGGTGAGACGTTCTTCACGTTCCTGGCGAATGCCATCGGCGCAAGCCTTACCGCCGGCATCGTGCATCTGACCCGGTTCGCCGCAGATACACCGGTAAACGGTATGGATGTGACGCTGATCGACCGTGCGCAGGCGACCATGTCTGCAAAACTGGATGACAGTCTGCTGAGTTCCTTTGTGCTGGCATTCTTCTGCGGCGTTCTGATGTTCTCTGCGGTAGAAGGCTCTCGCCGGTGCAACGAGAAGAAGAACTTCATCGGCGGCGTGTTCATCGTCGTTATGCCGATCATGGTGTTCATCCTCTCTGGATTCAACCACTGCGTGGCAGATGTGTTCTATTATTTCATGGCTGGCTGCCCGAATCCGCTGCGAGCGCTGTGCTATTTCCCGGCGGCAATTCTGGGCAACCTGTGCGGCGGCGTGTGCATTCCGCTGCTGAAACGCCTTTCCCGGAATCCGCTGTAAAGGCAACACCGCACAAAGCCCGCCTGGCGGCTTTGCACGCAATCTGCTTGCTGATTTTCCGT
>SAMEA104315423__coassemble_1678_pt1 | contig 68726 bp, 59 predicted proteins | sample SAMEA104315423__metabat2_low_PE_024 | metagenome-assembled genome bin SAMEA104315423 (sample SAMEA104315423) | gut metagenome | biome: Monkey gut; feature: monkey-associated habitat; material: faeces | place: China | collected 2013 | reverse complement strand
CTTTTTTATTATCATTTTTCCCTCAGCTGGCTCAGTTTTATTTTAGCAGATATACATGTGGCTGTTTTCCCGGATATACCGAACCGCAAACCGCAGTGCCTCCTCCAGTTCGTTCAGCAGATCGAACTGCTTTACCACATCCACCGCCTCCTGCTCCAACGTCCATTTCAGCAGATCGGGAACGTCCTGGAAGTGATAATAGAATGTCTTTCGGTTCAGTCCGCAGTCGGTGACGATATCCGTTACCGTGATCTTCGACAACGACTTTTTCTCCATGCAGTGTTTGAGCGATGCGGAAAGCATCTTTTTTGTATTTAATGTTGTTACTTCATGTTTCATGACCGTTTCTCCTGTATTTCATTGTGCAGCATTCAGTGCTGCCTTTATTATACATCTGTCCGGCAAAGAAATCAACCACAAATCCCGGACATTTGCCCATCAATTTCACCACATTTGTCCGAAATTCACCCAAACGCCCGATATTGACCGTTGCAATTTTACGGACAAGTGGGTAAAATAGAATTATAAAATTTGAAAAGGAGCGATGAAAAATGGCTTACATCGAAATGATAAACAGCTGCAAGACCTATCACATGGGCGGCAGCACCATCTATGCCAACCGGGACGTTTCGTTCTCTGTAGAAAAGGGCGAACTCGCCATCATCCTTGGCTCTTCCGGCGCCGGAAAATCCACGGTGCTGAACATCCTCGGCGGCATGGACTCCAACGACAGCGGCAAGGTCATCATCGACGGCAAGGACATCTCCAAATACAGCCGCACACAGCTGACCGCATACCGCCGCACCGATGTGGGATTTGTGTTCCAGTTCTACAATCTGGTGCAGAATCTGACGGCAAAGGAAAACGTAGAGCTTGCCTCTGAAATCGTGGAACACGCCCTGGATCCGGTCACGGTTCTGAAAGACGTAGGGCTTGCCGACCGCATCAACAACTTTCCGGCACAGCTCTCCGGCGGTGAGCAGCAGCGTGTTGCCATCGCCAGAGCCATTGCCAAAAACCCGAAGATCCTGCTCTGTGACGAACCCACCGGCGCACTGGACTATAACACCGGCAAACAGGTGCTGCAAATTCTCCAGGACATGAGCCGACAAAAGGGTGCGACTGTCATTATCGTCACCCACAATGCGGCGATCGCACCCATTGCAGACCGGGTCATCCATATGCACGATGCACGGGTCAGCCGCATTGAAGAAAATCCCAACCCGAAAAAAATTGCAGATATCGAATGGTAGGTGCATGGTCATGAAGAAAAAAGCGCTGAACCAAGACATTCAAAAAAGCTTTTCCAAGTCCAAGGGACGGTTTATCTCCATCGCCTGCCTCATTGCGCTGGGGTCCTTTGCCCTGGTGGGATTACAGGTCACCGGACCGGATATGCGAAAAACCACCAGCGACTATCTCCAGCAGTACCACGCCGCAGACCTGTCCGTCATCGGCAGCATGGGCATTGACCAGGAAAACGCAAAAACCATCGACAGCCTGGACGGAACAGAACAGGTCACCTACGGCTACTTGAAAGATGTGGTGCTGAAAGACACCTCGGAAAGCTGCCGCATTTTCTCCCTGGATGAGGACATCTCCAAGTATGAAGTCGTCAGCGGCAGACTCCCCGAAAAGGCAGACGAAATTGCATTTGCCGACGCCGACAAGGACAATTACCAGATCGGCGACCAGATCACATTCGAGGAAAAGGCAGACACCTCCGGGAATATGGTACTGAAAAACAAGACCTTTACCATTACCGGATTTGTCCACTCCACGGAAATTCTCTCCTGCGTCAACCAAGGGCAGTCCACCGCCGGTTCCGGCGAACTGAACAGCTATGCGGTGGTGACAGAGGATGCTTTCGACTGCGATTACTACATGATCGCAAGAATCACCTTCCGGGACACCCAGGGACTGGATCCCTATTCCGATGCGTACACCGACAAGATACAGGCGCACAAAAACCAGCTGGAAACCCTGCTGGAAAATGCCCCGGCACAGCGGCTTGATGCCGTTAGGTCGGAGTATCAGGAAAAGATTGACGACGGCAGACAGCAGATCGCCAAGGCGGAAACGGAACTGGATGACGCCAAGACCAAACTGGACGATGCCAAAGCGCAGATCCAGGATGCTGAACAGCAGATTCAGGACAACCAGGCGGAACTGGACAGCAAGGTCAGCGATGCCCAGCAGCAAATTGACGAGAACCAGAAAAAGCTGGAGGACTCGGAAAAGCAGCTGGCGGACGGCAAAACACAGCTTGCCAGCGCAAAGACACAGCTGGATGCGGCACAGGCGAAGATCACAGCGTCCGAAAATCAGATCGCTGCCGGAAAGCAGGAACTTTCCGCAAAACAGGCGGAATACAACACCCAAAAGGCTGCCTTCACAGAAAAACAGACAGAATATCAGCAGAATGCCGAGGCTCTCTCCGCTGCACAGACAGAACTGGACAGCAACCGCTCTCAGCTGACCGGGGCAAAGTCCCAGTATGAAAGCGGCATTGCCGAACTGAAAGCCGGCATCGCCCAGTTACAGCAGGCGGTGCAGAATCCGCAGCTTTCCGCAGAAGAAAAGGCACAGTATACCGCACAGCTGGATGATGCACAAGCAAAGCTCCAGGAAACGACGAACAGCTACAATGCGTTTCTCAGCCAGCAGTACGAGCCGGGCATGGCGCAGATCAGCGCCGCACAGCAGGAACTGGACAGCAAAAGCGCACAGCTCCAGGCGGCAAAAGCCCAGCTGGACGATGCGGAAAGTCAGCTGAATGATGCCGCCGCAGCGCTGACAACGGCAAAAAACCAGCTGTCCCAGGCATCGGCACAGGTCAGCACCGCCAAATCCCAGCTTGCCGCCAAACAGAGCGAATACAACACCAAAGCGGCAGAACTGAAAAGCGGCGAACAGCAGCTGGAAAGCGGCAGGACGGCGCTGGAACAGGCAAAGCAGGAACTGGAGGCTCAGCGCTCTGACGGCGAGGCAAAGCTCCTGGATGCCAGAGAAACGCTGGCGGAAAAGAAACAGGAATACCGGGAAAAGCTGGCAGAATACAACGACAAAAAGGCAGATGCCGACAGCGAGATCGCAGACAACAGCGCAGAGCTGGACGATGCGCAGGCAGATGTGGATAAGCTTTCGCTCCCCACGTTCTCGGTCTACACCCGGCGTGAAGTTCCCGGCGCAGAGGGCTACCGCACCTACAGCAGTGTCTCCGACATTGTGGATGCACTGGCAGACGTTTTCCCCATCTTCATGTATTTCGTGGCGGCACTTGTGACCCTCACCACCATGACACGTTTTGTCGACGAAGAGCGCATCAACTCCGGCACGCTGAAAGCCCTGGGCTATGAAGAGCGTGACATCATCAAGAAGTTCTCCCTCTACGGTCTGTTTTCGGGACTGACAGGTGCGGCGGCAGGCATTGCAGCCGGTCTGTATCTGCTCCCCAGAATCGCCAACAACGCCTATGCTCACGGGTTCACCGTGCCGAAGATCGAAACACCCTTCCATCTGAAATGGGCGGTTATCGCCGTGATCCTTGCCATGCTGAGTACCGTGCTTCCTGCGGTGCTGGTGGCAAAGAAAGAGTTACAGGAAAAGCCGTCTGCTCTGCTGCAGCCGAAACCGCCGGCAAACGGCTCCAAGATCCTCCTGGAACGCATCACACCCATCTGGAACCGCATGAGCTTTACCCACAAGGTGACAGCAAGAAACATCTTCCGCTACAAAAAGCGGATGCTGATGACCATTTTCGGTGTCTGCGGCTCTGTGACCATCCTCTTCGCCGGACTCAGCGTACAGCACTCCATCTCCGGCATCAACGACCGGCAGTTCGGCGAGATCATCCGGTATGATCTGATTGCCGCCGAAAACGACAACCTGGATACCGAGGAACAGCAGGCGATCAACGAAAAGCTGTCGGACAAGGATGTGGTGGAAAGCTATGCACCCATTTACTACGAGGAATATTCCGTCACCGCCGGAAAATCCCAGGACAGCCAGACCATCAAGCTGCTCTGCCCGGAAAACACCGACGACTTCTCCTCTTACATCTCCCTGGATGAGCGAAAGAGCGGAAAGTCCATTGCACTGACAGACAACGGCGTTGTCATCAGCGAACGGCTCAGCAAGCTGCTGGATGTTTCCGCAGGAGACACCATCACACTGAAGGATTCTGTCGGCAATCCCCAGAAAATGCAGATTTCCGCTGTAACCGAAATGTACACCGGACACTTCCTGTTCGTCAGCCCGGCATATTATCAGCAGTTCTCCGGACAGGATTTCTCTTCGAATGCCTATCTGATCCGGCTGTGTGACAGCTCTTCGGAAAACGCAAACGAAGTGGCGGCATCGTTCATGAAACTGGACGGCATCGCCGGCATTGTCCAGAACACCACCATGATAAGCCAGATCAACGTCATTGTCAAATCCCTGAACAAGATCATGTGGGTTCTGATCGTGGTCGCTGTTCTGCTCGGCGTGGTCATTCTGTACAATCTGACAAACATCAACGTATCCGAACGCATCCGGGAACTCTCCACCATCAAGGTGCTGGGATTCTACGACAAAGAAGTTACCCTCTATATTTACCGGGAAACGATCATCCTCACACTGCTGGGCATCCTGGTGGGATTCCTCACCGGTGACTGGCTCTATCAGTACATCATCACTGTGGTGCCGCCGGATGAGGTCATGTTTAACCCTGCCCTCTCCGCAAGAGCATTTCTGATCCCGTTTGTGCTGATTTCCATGATTACCGCAGTCCTCGGCGCAGTCATCAACTGCAGACTGCAAAACGTGGATATGCTGGATGCACTGAAATCCGTGGAATAATCCCCGGAACAACTTCAAAAGACATTCCCACCCTCAACAGAAAAGCGAACCATTCCCCAAAGAATGGTTCGCTTTTTTCTGTATCTGCCGTTTTGTCTATGCCATTTGTAAATTTTAGCAATTTTATAGGAAAATCTCTTGAAAAATTGCGGCGAATATGTTACAATAGAAGTATCACAGTGTGTGTTTGCAGATTTGGGACGGACACACCCACAGAATGACCAAAGGAGTCCCCCAACTATGAAGTGGCTGACAAAACGACATATCGCACTCTATCTGACAATTTTAATGCTGGCGTTCCTGGTGGCTGCATTTGCCATTACCAAGGGAACACCGCTCCATAAAGAGGATACCCACTATCTCTACAGCGGCTGGCTCACTGCGGAAAGCAGAGATCCCGAAAACGAGCCGTATTTTGAAAAAGGACAGACCGTCTATCAGCTCCGGATGGTGCATGAACTGGACGACACGGTCAAGGGAAAGGTACTCTCTTTCCGCACCTATGATTCCTACGTGGACGCCTGGTTCTGCGACTCACCAGACATCCCGGCAGACAACGACAGCGCCTTTTATCATTTCGGCGAAACGCTGCGGTTCTGCGATTCCCCCGGCACGTATACCCATTTTCTCTCCATCCCGGAAACGGATGCACAGTATCTTGTCATACGGGTGGAGACTGCATATGCCAACAAGTTCCTCACGTCCTATGACGTGGCAATCGGCACGGAAAACGAACTGCTGTACAACAATCTGAAAGAGGACCTTATCCCCGGTATCTCCAATCTGGGCATGATGATTTTCGGCATTCTGCTGATCGTCATTTACATTATCGGCAGGTGCAAGCGCATTGCCTCCGCAGAATCCCTTTCCCTGGGCTGTCTCTCCATTGCGTTTGCCGTCAACTTCAACTGTCCTCTGTTTCTGAACCAGTATCTCTATCAGAACGCCGTGGTGCAGTACTACGCCAACTATTTTTCCCTGTTCCTGCTGCCGCTGCTGGTGATCCTGTACTTTGAGGACATTGTGCCGAAACTGCGCATGAGATGGATGTTCTACGGCTTTCTGCTCCTGGAGGCAGCCCTCAGCGTGGTTCATTTCACCGGCATCGCATCCTACACACGAACCATCAAATCATTTACCGCCGCACTGGGCATTCTGGCAGTGGTCTCCATTCTTTTGATTATCAAGCACTACCGGGAAATGGAGCGGTTCAACCGCATCAGCATCCTGCTCCTGCTCAGCTTTGTCTGCGGAAATGTGATCTTCTTCATTTTTGTCTCCACCCTGGGCGACCAGACCTTTATCATCCGCACCGGCGTACTGCTCTACCTGGGGCTTGCTGTGGTCAACGGCATCCGCAAGCTGATGAATGAGATCAACCGGGAACGGGAATCCCGGCTTTTGCAGGAGATCGCCTACACAGACAAGCTCACCAAAATGGGCAACCGCTATGCCCTGGAACGGGATGCCAGAGAATGCGTGCTGGAACAGACCAGCATCGTCTCCATGGATCTGAACCTGCTGAAAACCACCAACGACACCTACGGCCACGCCGGCGGTGATGTGCTGCTGCAAAGCGCCGCAAAGTGCATGACTGCCGTCTATGATAAGGTATACCGGGTGGGCGGCGACGAGTTCATTGCCCTGCTGCACCAAAAAAGCCAGAACGACCTGGAACAGCTCCACCATATGCTCCAGGAACAGATCCGGAAAATGAACGCCGACCGTTCCGACTTCGGAGAATTTGCAAAGACGGACACCTTCCGGCTGAGCATTGCCGCAGGATACGCCGCCTATACGCCCGGCGACAACAGCTACGAACAGATCATGAGCCGTGCTGACGAGGCAATGTATCGGGAAAAGAAACGGATGCACCGGGAACAAAAGGAAACCGTTCGTCCGTCGTAATATAAGAACCTGTCTTCACAAGCGTATACACGTGTCTTTTCGGCAAATTTTGCTGCATACTGCGTGAAAAATACTTGTCGGGCGACAGCCCGCCTGCGTATTTCTGCCTTGTCTGCAACAAAATTATGCTCGAAAATCCACATATATTTCTTGTGAAAACAGGTTCTAACAAAAAGGCGGAGCGTCCACCCCGGCGCTCCGCCTTTTTTTTGCGTACCAACAGCATTGCTGCGGCATCCTCTTACCGCTGTTTCACCATCACATCATAGCACAAAAACGCCATCTTTTCCGCAGGCAGACAGTGGAACTCTGCGGTCTGATATCCCTGTTTCAGATACATTGCCTTTGCCGGCAGAGATGCGTCCAGCGTCACCGCCGGGTACTCCGCAAACACCAGCTTTTCCGCATAGGCAAGCAGTGCCTCTCCGTATCCTTTCCGCTGCTGTTCCGGCAGAACAAACAGGCGGCTGATCTCGCTGTTCTTGACGGTGACCGTTCCCACAATGCCGTCTTTCTCATCGACACCCAGATAGACTGCGCCGTCACGGATATCTGCCAGGATCGCTCCGTCACAATGATGCGACAGGAAAAATTCCACTGCGCCCTGGGGATAATATTTCGGGTAGATCTGCCCGATGGTCTCTCTTGTCAGCTCCCGGATGCACTCCAGATCCCGACTTGTCGCTTTTCGAATCTGCATCATAACTCCTCCTCGAATTTTCCCAAAGATCGTTCTTGATTTTTGAAACAAAATATGCTATACTGAAATTAGCAAGTACTAACCCATCAACCAGAAAGGATGTTTCTTATGGGCTTTTTAACCAACAAAACAGCAATTATCACCGGCGCCGGCAGAGCCGTCCTGAGTGACGGCAGATGCGGCTCCATCGGCTACGGCATTGCCACCGCCTATGCCAAAGAAGGCGCAAACCTGGTCATCACCGGGCGAAATGTCCAGAAGCTGGACGCCGCAAAAGAAGAGCTGGAACGGCTCTACGGCATTCAGGTGCTGACTGTACAGGCGGACGTCAATGCCGGCGCAGACAACGCCGCTGTAGTGGAAAACGTAGTCAAGCAGGCAGTGGACACCTTTGGAGATATCCACGTCCTCATCAACAACGCCCAGGCATCTGCCTCCGGCGTGACCCTGGCAGACCACACCACCGAACAGTTTGACCTGGCGATCTACTCCGGTCTATACGCCACCTTCCACTACATGAAAGCCTGCTATCCCTATCTGAAAAAGACCCAGGGGTCTGTTATCAACTTTGCCTCCGGCGCAGGTCTGTTCGGCAACTTCGGACAGTGCGCCTATGCCGCAGCCAAAGAGGGCATCCGTGGTCTGACCCGTGTTGCCGCTACCGAATGGGGCAGAGACAACATCAACGTCAATATCGTCTGCCCGCTGGCATGGACCGCACAGCTGGAAAACTTCCAGAAAGCTTATCCGGACGCATTTGAGAAAAACGTCAAGATGCCGCCGGTAGGTCACCTGGGCGACGCTGAACTGGAGATTGGCAGAGTCTGCGTTCAGCTGGCATCCCCGGACTTCAAGTTCATGACCGGCGAGACCATTACGCTGGAAGGCGGTCTGGGTCAGCGCCCGTAACCCAAAATAATCGAATCCCTTTTATGCGAATCCCTTTTACGGCAGAGATACCACATCCGGTGTCTCTGCTTTTTTGCGTTCAGCGGTTCTTGAAAACCAGCCCCATGGTGAATCCGTGGGACTCTGTGCTGTTGTATGTAATGTGCGATGCCTCGATCTGCTGCCGCACCGCCTGTACATGGCTGAGCTGCTGCAAGATTCCGGCGGTGTTTCTGGCATCTGCCAGCGCACCATGCTCCGTCCCCTTGAAATAGATCTGCATCGACCCCAGCGCACTGGTGAGATTCATGGGACGGGTGAACCCGTAGAGCCGCTGGTGGATCCGCTGGAGATCCACCCAGTAGGTATAGAACATTTTGTGCAGCGTCTGCTCTTTCAGATCCGCCTCTTTCAACAGAACGCCCTGGTCTGAATTGCTCCAGGTGTAGAACCGGCTGCGCACGCTGTCCCCCACCCAGTCCGTGAAAGCCACCACCGCTGCGCCATAGGACGGCGCATTCTCCACCGTTTTCTCCGTGATCCCGGTGATGCGAGTGATGTGCGGCGGAATGCTGCTGTACTGGGGCTTCACGTAGGTTTGAAATTCCTCCATTACCTCATTATTTTCATTTAACTTGACAGCACCGATCTCTAAGATCTCGCTGCTCGCAACTGCCTGGAGGTCCGGGTCACGAACCGGTGTAAACTCCAAGTCCAGCACGATCTTATTTCCGTGCATATTCACTTCCCCTTTTTTCCAATTGGATATTGTTATTATAACACACCTTTTTCCGCATTGCAATTCGTTTTGACATAATTTGAGCCTATTTTGAAAAAATCGGGTACAAGCCCTTGCCTGCACCCGATTTCACACTTTTCACTTGATTTATTTTATACTTTTCTATAGTTTTATTTCCAAAATTAGATTTTGCGCATTCTAATATATGGATATTTACGATGGAATGTGATTCCATTTTTCATAGAAATCTGCCGCTTATACCAAGCCGCACTCGTCGTAGTCCTTCCATTTTTCCCGGTTGATATGGCGGCGGTGCGTAGAGAGCGCATACACAATACCTGCCACGCCCACAGCGATTGCCGCCAAGACCATCAGAATTCCGCAAAGAGATGTTTTTTCTTCTTTCCGTGCCATGATTAAACTGCACTCCCTTCTGTTTCCGATGCAGTTTCTGTCTGACCCATTTCTGCCATGAGCCGCTGCAGCTCTGCATCCACGTCCATATCATGCTGTAACTGTTCGAATGACTTTTCCTCCGCAGAGCCGGTAACACCAGCCATTTCCGAGAATGCCTGTGCCTCAGCCTCCTGGCGGGTCACCTTTTCTTCCATGCGGTTGAACTTATCCAGCGCACTGGAGGCGTCCATGCCGCCCACAGACTGTGCAAGGTTCTTCTGGGTCTTTGCCATCTGAGAACGTGCGATCAGCATTGCCTGGCGGCTCTTCGCCTCGTCCAGCTTTGATTTCAGCGCCTCGACCTGCTCTCTGAGCTGTGCGGTCTGCGCCGAGATCTGCTCATACATCTGCTGATACTGCTTGACGTTTTCGTCTGCCTTGACCTTATTGGAAAGGGCTTTCTTCGCCAGATCGACTTCGCCGGCGTTGAGCGCTGCCTTTGCCTTCATTTCCCAATCGGAGGAGGTCTTTACGGCATCCTCATACTGCCGCTTTGCAATGCGCTCGCTTGCCATTGCCTTGCCCAGTGCCTGTGTTGCCTTGCTGACTTCCTTTTGCAGATCCAGAATGATCTGTTTCACCATCTTTTCCGGATCTTCTGCCCGGTCGATCATGTCGTTGATATTTGCCTTCAGCACGTCACCGATTCTTGAAAAAATGCCCATAATGTTCCTCCGTCATGGTTATTGCATCCCGGAGCGTTCCCGGTCTGCTGTCATATTCATGTACAATGTTCTGATTTTAAGCGGTGTTTCCGGCATTTCTGCGAAAACACTTTCTATTATTATATCGTACTTTCCTCCGATTGTCAAGGGAAATCTTACAATTCATTTACAAAAGCAGCCGCTGCTCCGGCATTTTGCCTAGTTTTTCTGCTGCATTTCGTGTATGCTTTCGCAAAATGCGGTAACTTTTCCGACAAAATCCTACAAAGTGTTTACAGACGAAAACGGCGGCAGACACCATTTTGCAGTGCCTGCCGCCGCTGTTCTGTATCAATTACGATTCCTGGGAATCGTTTTCTTTCTCTGCGCTTTCCGGTTCCGGCTGCCGCAGAATGCGGTCCAGCGCATTGCTGTTCAGCTGGGTGGACAGCCGCAGACGGTTGATCTCTGCCTGCATGGTGTCCATTTCAGCCGCAACTCTGCCCAGGATCTTTTTCTCCCGTGCCGCCAGGCCCTCCAGTTCTTCTTCCAGGCGCTGAATCTTGATCTCCAGCGTCCGGTTCTGGATTTCCAGCGCACGCAGCCGAGCCGCTGTGCCACGGTTGATCTGGTTCTGCCGCATCCCGAACACATGGATCTGGCGAGGCCAGCCCTTTAGCTTCTGCTTTTCCCATTCGTCCTCCGGATATGCGTCAGAAGGGGTGCTGTATCCCATATCCTCAGACACAGCATCCGGTTTCTTTTCCAGCAGTTCTTCCAATTGTGCCATACGCCTGCGCCTCCTCCAATCTTATTTCAGCTTGTTTTTCCAGTCGTCCAGTGTCTCTGCAATGGTCTGTTCCAGCGGGATCTCCGGCTGCCAGCCTGTGTCCGCCTGGAGCTTGGAAATATCCGCCCGGATCACCGGCACTTCTACCGGACGCAGCTTCGCCGGGTCTACTTCCACGGTGATGTCTGTGCCGCTGTGTGCAATGATGCGGTCCAGAATCTCCTGGATGGAAATGGCTCTGCCGCTGCCTACGTTGTAGACCTCGCCGGAGCGTCCGTGTTCGATCAGCAGAGAATACGCCCGAACCACATCACGGACATCGGTGAAATCCCGTGCCGCTGTCAGATTGCCCACACGCATCACCGGCTCACGCACCCCGGCGGAGATCTCTGCCACCTGTTTGCAGAAATCCGAGACCACGAACTGGGGCAGCTGTCCCGGACCGATGTGGTTGAACGCACGCACCATCATGATGTGCATATCATATGCCTTGGCGTACAGCTCGCCGAAGAGATTCTGCGCCAGCTTGGTGATGGCATACGGATTCGCCGGATGCACCGGTGTCGTCTCGCTCACCAGGCTGGTGTTTTCCGGCAGTACGCCGTATTCCTCACCGGAACCGATCAGCAAGATCTTCGGCGCATAGCCGGGAATGCTGCGCACTGCATCCAGCACATTCAGACAGCCGTGGATGTTGATATCCGCCGTCAGCTGGGGATTCTTCCAGGAATAAGCCACTGAACTCTGCGCCGCCAGATGTAAAATGGCATCCGGTTTCAGCCGCACCAGCAGCGCCTCGACAGCGTCCTTGTCCAGAATGTCCAGATTGTACGCCTCACAGCCCTCTACTTCCACATTCTCCTTGGGCAGCTTTGTCAGAAATGTCTCCCAACCGCAGTCCTGCACAAGGTGTTCCGCCAGATACCGTCCTACAAATCCGCCGCCGCCAATAATCAGTGCTTTCATTTCCTTTGCCGCCTTTCTGCTACTTCTTTCAGCGTGGCATACACCTTGTCTACCACGTCTTTCTCCTCATATTCCTCTGCCACACGCTTTGCCGCTGCGCTGCCGTACTGTTCCCGCAGTGCCTTATCGTCTGCCAGTTTCTGTATCGCCTGTGCCAGTGCGTCTGCATCCTCCGGCGGTACGGTAATTCCCGTCACACCGTCCAGGCTGACGTGCGGCACGCCGGTGGGCAGCGCCGTGTTGATGACCGGCTTGCCGTAGACCATCGCCTCCTGCTGCACGATGCCGAACGCCTCGCTGTTCGCCACCGAGGGCAACACAAAGATATCACAGTCCGCAAACGCCGCCCGGAGATCTTCCTCCGGCAGATTTCCCAGGAAATGTACCTGCGCCGCCATGTGCGCCTCTTCCGTCATGCGGTGCAGTTTCTCTTCCATCTCCGGCGTGCCGTGTCCCACCAGGAACAGCTCACAGCCATGCACCCCGGCAAATGCGTGCAGCAGCACCTCAATGCCCTTGTAGTACACGAACCGTCCCACAAACAGCACACGCACCGTTTCCGGATTTTGCTGTACCTGCCGCAGGATGGGCTTGCGTTCCACGCTCCGGTACGCCTGCACGTCAATGCCGTAAGGGATAATGCGGCATTTTTCCCGGAACTGGGTCAGAAACGGCGAACTGGTGATGTGTCCCTCTGTCGCCGCAATGATGCAGTCCGCACGGCGCAGGAATTTCATCAGCAATGGCTTATAAAACCGGAGCAGTGTCTTTTGCCGCACCACATCGCTGTGCCAGGCGATCACCACGCCGCCACGATAGCCGGACAGCAGGCACGCCAGATCTGCCAGCGGAAACGGCACGTGGAATTCCACCACGTCTGCCCACTTCGCCATCTCCCGGAATTTCCGCAGAAAGGAAAAGGACAGCGGACAGGAAAAGTATGTGCCGAGGCTGGACGCATAGTGTACCGGTACGCCTTCGACTACCCGGTCCTCGCCCTTCCCCTTTTCCTGGCAGACCAGAACTTTCACCTCTGCACGCTTTTGCAGCTCCCGAGAAAATGTCCGCACCAGGCTTTCAATGCCGCCGATGTGGGGATAATACGCCTTGTTGACCTGCAAAATATGCAGCTTTCTCTGCTCACTCACGGCAAGCCTCCTGATAGACCGCATAGAGCTGCTCTGCGGAGCGCTCCCAGGTGAACTGCGCCGCACGTTTCGGCCCTGCCGCTTTCAACCGCTGCCGCAGTGCCTCGTCCGTATACAGCCGCTCCAATCCGGCGGCGATGTCCTCCGGCGAATAGGGGTCTGTCACCACAGCATCCTCGCCGACCACTTCCGGCAGCGATGCCGCATGGGTGGTCAGCACCGGAACGCCGCACGCCATTGCCTCCAGCGGCGGCATCCCAAATCCCTCATAGATCGACGGGAACACGAATGCCAGCGCACCGCACATCAGCGGACAGAGCATTTCATCCGGTACATATTCCGTGAACTTCACCAGGTCGCCCCTGCCCAGTTCCTCTGCCTTTTTGTAGATGCCGCTGTCCAGCCAGCCCTTGCCGCCGGCAAGCACCAGATACGGCGGTGTCTCCTTTCCCTGACAGAACCGGTCATACGCCTCGATCAGACGCTCCAGATTCTTTCGGGGTTCCACTGTCCCCAGATAGAGGAAATAGTCCCGGTCGATGCCGTACTTCTCCTTGACAGCGCTGATCTGCGCCGGGTCGTCCACCGGGTGGAATTTTTCCGTATTCACGCCGCAGTAAACCACACGGATCTTGTCCGCAAACTGCGGGAAATAGCGAATGATCTCCTGCCTGGAGAACTCCGAGTCCGTCACAATGCGGCTGGCACGCTTCATGGACTTTTTCAGCCCGGTGTCCAGCATATAACGGGTCCTGCCACGCACCGTTTCCGGAAAGGTCTTGTACACCATATCGTGTACCGTGACCACAGTTTTTCCTGCCACCTTCGGCGGTACGATATAGTTGAAGAAATGGGTCACCTGTGCCTTATCGCCGAAGTAGTGCCGATAAGAGACGGGCAGAAAGTTGGACACCAGCCGATAGACATAGCCGGATGCCTTTGCCCAGTGGGGCTTTACATTTTCCCGAAGATAGGGCTGAAGCCGCTGGATCTTGATCTCCTCGTTTTTCCGGGAGAAAAACTGCAGCAGGAACTCATCGTCCGGATACAGCCTGGTGAGTGCCTGGATCTGCCCTGCCTCACAATAGCCGATGCCCGTCATGCGGCAGCCGATCAGCGGCAGGACATCAAATGCAATGCGCATTCCGTGTTTCTCCTTCCGTGCATGATATGGAAACAAGGGCAGAGAAACTCTGCCCCTGTTTTTATGATCTCATTGTCTGTTGTGCTATATTGCTTATACGTTCTGGCACTTCAGCTCGTGTTCTACCAGAGCCAGGTCGTTCTTTACCATGCGCTCTACCAGTTCAGAGAAGGAAATGTCACGCTTCCAGCCCAGGACAGACTCTGCCTTTGCCGGATTGCCCAGCAGTACGTCTACTTCTGCCGGACGGAAGAACTTCTTATTGACGGAAACCACGGTCTTGCCGGTAGCCTTGTCGATACCGATCTCGTCTACGCCGCTGCCCTGCCACTCAATGTTGATGCCTACGTGTCCGAAAGCAGTCTCTACGAATTCCCGAACGGTGCGGGTCTCGTTGGTTGCGATTACATAATCGTCCGGCTTGTCCTGCTGGAGCATCAGCCACATTGCACGGACATAGTCCTTGGAGTGACCCCAGTCACGCTTGGAATCCATGTTGCCCAGCTCTACGTGATCCTGTACGCCCAGTTTAATTCTTGCAACTGCGTTTGTGATCTTACGGGTTACGAATTCCAGGCCACGGCGCTCAGACTCATGGTTGAACAAGATGCCGGAGCAAGCGAACAGACCGTAGCTTTCCCGATAGTTCTTGGTGATCCAGTGACCATACAGCTTTGCAACGCCGTACGGGCTTCTCGGATAGAACGGGGTCTTTTCGGTCTGCGGCATTTCCTGTACCAAACCGAACATTTCAGAAGTGGATGCCTGGTAGAAACGGCACTCCGGCTTTACGGCACGGATTGCCTCCAGCATATTGGTAACACCCAGAGCGTCGATCTCTGCGGTTGCCAGCGGCTGCTCCCAGCTGGTAGCCACGAAAGACTGTGCAGCCAGGTTGTACACTTCGTCTGCCTGAGAGATGCGCATTGCGGAGATCAGAGAGATGACGTCGGTCATGTCTGCATAGATGAAGTGGATCTTTTCCTTGATGTGTTCTACGTTGCCGTAGTCTACAACGCTCTTCCGGCGCATGATGCCGTATACTTCATAGCCCTGCTCCAGCAGCAGTTCTGCCAGATAAGAGCCGTCCTGTCCTGTGATGCCTGTAATCAGTGCGTGTTTGCTCATAGTATTTCCTTTTCCTTTCTATCTAAGCGGCATTGTTATGCCTTTGCTTATACCAGCTGGTTTCGGTTGCAGATCTTCAGATTCTCGATGACCTTCTTGACATCCTGGGTGCTGTCCTTGGCGCAGATCAGCACGGCGTCATCGGTATCTACCACAATAAGATCTTCGATGCCCACCGCAGCGATCAGACGCTTGCCGCCGCAGATGGTGCTGCGCTCTGTGCCGATGGTGATGACATCGCCCTCGATATAGTTGCCGTATTCGTTGGTGGGATTGATGCGCTCCACTGCCAGCCAGTTTCCCACATCGTCCCAGCCAAAGCTGCCCGGCAGGGTGTAAATGTTCTCCGCCTTTTCCATGACGCCGAAGTCGATGGACTCGCTGCGGAATGCGTGATACTCGGTTTCCAGCACGGACGCATAGCTGCCTGTGCCGACTGCCGCCTCAATGCGCTCCAGACCCTCGTAGATGTCCGGCATCAATTTCTGGATGTTTGCCAGGATGGAAGAAGTCTTCCACACGAACATACCGCTGTTCCACAGATACCGGTGCGATGCCAGGTATTCCTTGGCGGTGTCCAGATCCGGCTTTTCCACAAAGCGCTCTACCCGATAAACGCCGGGCATTCCCAGGTCGGTGTCACGCTCAAAGTTGATATAGCCATAGCCGGTCTCCGGATAGGTGGGCGTAATGCCGATGGTCACCAGATTCTGTTCCTTTTCTGCCACAGCCACTGCCTGGCGCAGGGTGTCCACGTACATTTCTTCATAGCGGATGAGGTGGTCTGAGGGCAGCACCAGCATCATTGCCTCGCCGTACTTCTTGCGGATCACAGCGGCAGCAAGACCGATACAGGGTGCTGTGTTTCTGGCACACGGCTCCAGCAGGATGTTCTCCTCCGGCAGCTGCGGCAGCTGTTCCTTGACCAGTACGGCATAGCTTACGTTGGTCACTACGAATACGTCCTCCATTGCCACCATAGGCAGCAGACGCTTTACGGTTTTCTGGATCATGGTTTCTCCGTCCTTGGTCAGAGAGAGAAACTGCTTGGGATAATTGCCACGGCTCTTGGGCCACAAGCGTTCGCCTCTGCCGCCTGCCATGATGACTGCGGTCACTTTCATGAGTGATCTCCTTTCTCTTTTTCCTGCTCCTGTATCTGTTCCTCCTGGTACAGCAGCTCCTGCGCATCGTGCGCATTTGCCTCTTCATTGGTTTCCCCAGGGAACAATGCAGTTTTCAGTGTCATCAGAATAATGCGCAGGTCCATGAAAATGGAATAGTTTTCAATGTACATCAAGTCCATTTTCAGTTTATCATAAGGCAGGGTGTCATACAGTCCGGTGACCTGTGCATACCCGGTGAGTCCTGCCTTTACTTGCAGCCGGAATTCAAATTCCGGCATGGTTTTTTCATATTCTTCCGCCAGCTCCGGGCGCTCCGGTCTGGGTCCCACCACGGACATATCGCCACGGAGAATGTTGATGAGCTGGGGCAGCTCGTCCAGACGGCATTTCCGCAGGATGCGTCCCACCTTGGTGATGCGGCTGTCGTTTTCCTTTGCCAGCTGCGGTCCGGATTTTTCCGCATCCACCACCATGCTCCGGAACTTATAGACGTAAAATTCCTTTCCGTGATAGGTCAGACGCTTTTGCTTGAAAAGCACCGGTCCGCCGTCATCCAGCTTGATGGCGATGGCGGATGCCAGCATCACCGGCGACAGGATCACCAGAAAGACAACGGCAAAAACCAGGTCGAAGATACGCTTGCCCAGCTTTTGCTCAAATGTCAGCCCGTAGTTCCGGCAGAGCAGCAGCGGCGTGTCGAACAGCCGGATCTCCTCTGCGCCTCTTAGGATAATGTCGGATATTTTCGGCGCAATATACGCCCGGACATTCTGTGCAAAGCAATATTTGATGAGATCGTTGCGCAGCCGCCCGGAGACCTCGCAGAGGATGATGCCCTCATACCGGGAGATCGCCTCCCGGATCTCCTCCGGCGGCGCAGATGCGCTGACGGATTCGCAGATCATATACTTGTCCACCCGGCGGCTCATTTTCAGCACCAGCTCGGCGGCGTTCCGGTCGCCGTAGATGACCACCAGCTTTCTCGGCGGATACAGCCGGAAATACAGCTTGTTGGTCAGCACGATCCACAGGATCAGCACCGCCAGATCTACGATCGTCAGCAGCACCATCGGCACCGTAGCGGAAAAGTCACGGTTGACCACGCTGATCTGAAAATACGTCACCACGTTGACACAGAAGATGGAAAGCGTCTGGGAATAGAACATATCCGTTCGCTTGAGATAGCCGATCTTCAGTCCGCCGAATGACCTGGCAAACAGCAGCACCAGCACCACATAGATTAGGATCATGACCCAGTTGCCCCGCCGGTAAAATGGCAGCAGAATGGCAGAACTGTAGCTTTCATACCAGACCCATGCAAAGCCGGCTGCATACATTCCCACCAGCAGCACCGCCGCAAAAAACGAAAAAATGCGCTTGAACTGGTCTCGGTTGCAGTTAGTTTTCATGATGATATCACAGCACAGAATCCTGTGCCGCTGTGTGTTCCTTTCCAAAGGATCTGCCGGGCATTCCCGGCAAAGCTGTACGCCCGTTTTCTCTTCCAAACAGCGCTTACAGCATACAATTTCATTATAACAGAGAGTACACCGCTTTGTCAAGTAATTTCCATAATGTGCAGTGAATTTCATGCCGCTTGCGCACTATTTTTGCGCAAAATGACGGTCACAAAACAGATTCTTCCAGCATTTGTTTTCTTTGCCGCCGAAAGGTCTGATTTTCCGCCGGGAAAATATGCGCCTCCGACCCCAAAAATGCGCACAGACTTTTCGCCCGTGCGCATTTTTTGGACAGCACCGCACAAAGCTTGCGTGGTGTTGTCATATGTGAAAGACTACTTTGAATCGGATGGTGTCTGGTCAGGAGTTTTCTGTGCTGCTGTCCGTGCTGTTCTGTCCCGGCTTTTCCGGAGGTGTGCCGCCCTGTCCGCCGGGCTGTCCCGAAGGCATTCCATCGGGCTGACCGCCGTTCATGCCGCCGGAGCCGCCGTTTGCCGTCACTTCCGTGCCGCCGCTGACCGTTCCGCCCTCGGCATAGCCGTCATCGTTCAGCGTGCCGGAATATGTGCCGCCGGTCACAATGGTATAATCCGACGAGTCGCCGTCACCGATGCCATAGATCACATCGGAGACCGCCTTGGGCGACTGCAGTGTCACAAGAACCGTACCGTTCTGATCCACAATGCTGATCTGGTCACCGGCTGCTGCGTTGCAGTTGGTTGCCACCAGACAGCCGCTCTCCGGATATTCCATCATGCCCTTGCTGGACAGCGCCAGCAGTGTGCCGCCGGTATAGGTCATATCCCCGTTGGCATCCAGCGAGCCGTCTCCGCCGCTGGTCGGGCCGCACACCAGCAGGGTGCCGCCGGTCATTGTCCATGTGCCGTTGGAATCCACACCGTCACCGGAGGCGTTGACGTAGATATAGCCGCCGGAAATGGTCATGGCGTGGGAGCCACTGTCTGCGCCGCCGGTGTTCAGTCCGTCATCGGTGGCATCCAGAATCCGTATCTCGCCGCCGCTGATGTTCATTTCCGCCTTTGACTCAATGCCCTCGGTGCAGCTGTGAATGGTAATGCTGCCGTCTGAAACGGTGAGATCACCGTGGCTGCTGATGCCCTTGTTGTCGGAAGTAATGTCCAGCGTTGTGCCGGAGAGTTCTGCCGTTCCGGCAGCGTGAACAGCGTGGTCTGTGGAGTGAATGGTACAGCTGCCGCCGCTCATCACCAGATTGCCGCCGCACTTGATGCCCTTGCTGGTGGCATCATCTGCCGTTGTTGTGGTTGTTGTTGTCTGCGAATCTGCTGCGTCTGTCACAGATGCCGCAGTGGTATCCGTCTGAACGGCTGCCGCCTGGATGACGTCAGCGTTTTCGACGTTGGCATTCTGCCCGTTCTGTCCGGGAACATCGCCGGAAGGTGCATTTCCGCTGGGCGGATTGCCGCCGCCAAAGGTCTCGCCGTCCGGCAGCTCCGGCGGATTTCCGGAGGGTGCATCTCCGGAGGGCATTTCACCGGAAGGCGGTGTACCGCCGCCAAAATTGCCGGGCTGGAAGTCGTCCTGTGCAGAGGCTGCCACTTCTCCGGTGGTCGTCACCTGGACAGTGCCGCCGGAAATGGTGAGGTCACCGTCTGCCTGGATGCCGTCCTCGGCACTGGAAACGGTCATCTCGCCGTCCTGTATCTCCATAGCGCCGCCGCAGTTCACGCCATCCTCTGCCGCATCAATGGTCAGTGTGCCGCCGGCGATTTCAACATCACCACTGCACTTAATACCTTTGCTGCTGGAGGTCTCGCCGGTCTCTGCATCCACAGCCGTGCCGTTGCTGGTGAGGGTATACGTACCGTCTGTCACCCACACCAGAGACTCTGCCTGGAGACAATCGCCGCCGGCTGTCACTGCGGCACTGCCGTCCGTCAGCTGCAAAAAGCCCTTTGCGGCATCGCTGTCCTCGGTGGACTTTACACCGTCATTGCCGGCAGTCACAGTCAGATCTGCGCCGAACATTGCCACGCAGTCCTTGCCCTTTACACCATCCTCTGCCGCATCCACGGTGATCGTACCATTCACCAGTTTCAGCGTATCCTTGCAGACAATGCCGTCCCGGCTGTTTCCGGAGACTGCCAGGCTGCCGCTGCCGTTGATCGTCAGCTTATCCTGTGCAAACAGAGCGCAGGCATCCACGTTGTTTCTGCTCTCTGTGGTCTCGGCGTTGTCGGCGCTGTCTGTCAAAACGTTTTTCGTACCCTTCGCCAGTGACAGGACGGTGCGCTTTTCATTGACGCACACCAGCGCCGGACCAGATGTGCTGGTGATCTCTGCGCCGTCCAGATAGAGCTTCACCTTTTCCGAACCGGTGACAACTACCTGTCCCTTTGTCAGCTTGCCGCTGATACGATAGGTGCCGCCTGCGGAAATGGTGACCCGGTTGTTTTTCACGGAAACGGCTTTTGTATTGCCGGTGACCTTGGTGTCATCGTCCGCCAGAGCAATCTCTGCGTCAAAGCTGTCATAAGTGTCGCAAAGGTCGTCTGCATCGGTGGTCACGCCGGCAGTTCCGGACTGCACCGCAGAAAGATTCTGGCTGCTGACCGAACCGTCTGTTTCCTCCAGCGTGGTCGTCTGTGCTGTTTCGCTGTCCGTGCCGCTGGATGTGCTGCTGTTTTGTGTGCATCCGGTGCAGGCGATCATCGCCGCTACCACCATGCTCATTGCCCAGGCAAATATTTTCTTTTGCATGAGACTCACGCTCCTTTTTGTATTTGGTACCCCATGATGTGAATTTGTCATTTGTCAAAACTCCTCGTATGTGATACCCAATTCCCCAAGCGTGGTTTCTGTTTTTCTATGTTCCTATTATTGCATATGTTTATGGAAATTACGTGAAAATCCTGCGTGAGGCTGCAAAAAGATACGTGGAAAACAGCCGTTACAACAGAAAAACGTCCGACAGAAACTGTCGGACGCTTTCCCGAAAAATAATAAGGAGAATGTATGAAAAAAACAAGATGTCAATTGAATAACGCAGTACCCGAATGATTAGTTATTCTCACTCTGCTGTACTTCTGCCAGTGTGACATCGACCTTTTTGGTCTCGCCGGCACGGACATAGGTCAGCGTGATGGTATCCCCAGCCTTGTACTGGTTCTTGACTGCGTTCAGTTCTTCGGTGGTGCTGATGGTCTGATCCTGGATGCCGGTGATAACATCGCCCGGCTGCAGGCCAGCCTGGTCAGCTGCACCGCCGCTGGTGACGCTGAAAATATAAGCGCCGACCGGAATATTGTAAGCCTGTGAAACTGCCTCTGTCACATCCTGGCAGGAAATGCCAAGCTGCGGACGGCCGGTCACATAGCCATAGTTGATCAAATCGTCAATGATGCTCTTCGCCTCAGACATCGGGATAGCAAAGCCGATACCTTCTACAGTTGCCTCACCGGAATAGGTGCTGGACATCTTCGCAGAGTTGATGCCGATAACCTGACCGGAGCTGTTGATGAGCGGACCGCCGGAGTTACCGTTGTTGATCGCCGTATCGGTCTGAATCAGCGTCATGGTATTGTCGTTGATGGTGACCTTACGGTCCAGTGCGGAGATGATGCCGCAGGTAACCGTATTCTGGAACTGGAGTCCCAGCGGGTTACCGATAGCAACTACCATTTCACCCACTTCACAGCTGCTGCTGTCGCCAAATTCTGCGGCAGTCAGATTGTCTGCGTCAATTTTCAGTACGGCGATATCTGCCTCTTTGTCGTATGCCACGATGCGTGCATCATAAGTGGTGGTCTCATCCGACATCTGAATCTGTACGGAGGATGCCTCGCCGTAACCGTACTCATCGTCGTAAATCACATGTGCATTGGTGACGATATAGCCATCCTTCGACATGATGATGCCAGTGCCGACGCCGGTCATGCCCTGTGAGCCGCTGCCCTGCTGTCCGTTGCCGTAGCCGAAGAAACCGCCGTAACTGTTATTGTTGGTATTGCCGTTGGAAGAAGAGAACGTGGACTGTACGCCGACAACCGACGGGGTCACTTTCTTAACAATATCTGCTACCGACATCGAGCCGTTGGTAGATGCCAGCTGGATCCAGCTCTGATCGGAACTGCTCTTCTTGGAAGAATCGCTGTCCGACTTTTTGCTCTGGCTTTCATCTGCTGCGGAAGAATCATTGCTTGCCACAATAGAACTGCCGTTGTCAGCATTGGCAGAGCGGATGCCCTCATAGACACCGATCGAACCGCCGGAGACCAGAACCATCGCCATAACAAAAGCCGCAATCTTTAGACCGGTGTGCTTTTTCTTTGGCTTTTTGTTGGGGTCGCCGCCGTTGGGGTCGGAGTAATAGTTCACATAGGAATAACCGCCGTTGTTGCCGTTGCCGCCGTTTCCGGCAGATATGGTGTTGTTGACGTTGGATGTATTGCTGCCTGCCGGATTGCCGTAGGTGCTGCCGTTCTGGTAAGCGCCGCTGTGAACTGCCTCATCCTGGTGGGGTGTGGTGTTCCGGTAATATCCGTTCTGGTAAGCATACGGGTTTGCAGCGCCGTTTGCGCTGAAACCGGTATCGGTGGGGTTTGTGTTATATCCTGCGCCGGAAGTGTTCTGCGCAGCGTTTTTCACACTGTCTGCTGTACCGGCAGCATTGGGAGCAGATGCTCCGTTCTGCGCCGCATTGTTTTCATTCCACTGTGTGTTGTTTTTGTTTTCAAAGTCAGCCATGATCTTTTCTTCCTTTCTATCCTGAACACCGCTGTTTGGTTTTCGGCGGTGGTTTTGTGCTTTTCGCTTTCTGTAATTATTATTATACGGTTTTATGTGATAAACGTATGATAAGCGATAGAAAAGAAGGTAAAATGCGTCCCACAAAGACTTCACATTCCACATTTCATAGGGTTTCTGACTGTTTCAGTGCAGAAAAGGCGTTTAAGCAGCCTTATTCTGTGCCAGATAGTCCTCCAGATTTACGTCAATGCCGGCACCTGCCTGTGCCATATAGTACATCCAAAGGAACATATCCTGGCTGTCCAGCTTGCCGTCGACATCTGCATCCAGAGCCTTGCGCTGAACGGGATCCAGCTGTGTATCATAGCCGGCACCTACCAGAGCAATATTGTACATACAGAGGAACAGGTCATCAGTATCCACACGGCCGCTGGCATCTGCATCACCCATGTAATATGCAGGCATGGTGTGCGCTGCGGCAGCATTTATCATGCTGTCCAGGGACGCACGAAGTGTTTTCATATCATCACTTTTGCCGGTTGCCGCATAAGCATCTGCAACGACACTGCCGTTTCCGTGGGAAAGCATCTCGGTCGACTGGATCGCTGCGGCAGCCAGAGCCACCTGTCCCACCGGTGTAAAGGTCATATCCAGATTCATGATGTTGCTCAGTTCAAAGCCGATCGCCTTTTCACCGGCTGCGCCCACATAAGAGGCATAGAAGTCTGCCGCAGAAGCATCTTCCAGGTTTGCGATGCGCTTGTTCAGTCCGTCTGCGACTGTCATCGGTTCCAGCACGAAATTGTTCACAACGCCGCCGTCAAGTGCCACATCCAGATAGGTGTATAAGTAAGAGACAACGGCACGGCGGTTCTGAGAAACGCCCGGCAGTCCACCATTATAGTCTACGCCCAGAGGGTTGTTGACAGATTCTACCACAATATCTGCGGTACGGTTCAGCTTGTGCAGATCGGTGACCACAGTCTCAATGTTGGCAAATATGGTATCCACAACGCCCGGCAGATTTGCCGCCAGCTTTTTATTGGCTGCATCCAGCTTGTTGGTATCGGTGGTCAGCTTGTTTGCCACATCGATCAGCGTGCTGCAATTGGAGAGGTCTACCAGGTCAGTGTTCTCATACAGCACCTGTGCGATCAGATCGTTTACGCCCACAGAGACCATGATGACTTCTGCGGATTCTACGTCAGCACGGAGCGCCGCATCGGACCGCACCGCAGTCACCAGGTCGCCGGAAGTTGCACCGACCTTCGCATAGTTTACGGCAGTGCCGCCCAGATAATCTGCCACAATGGAGACTGCAGACTTTCCGTCGCCTGTCTCTGCCAGGCAGTCATCGCCCAGCGCAACTACCTTACAGCCCGTCACTGCAACCGGTTCATAGGTCGCCGCAGATGCTGACATTGCCAGAACCGGCACTGCGGTGACTGCTGCGCATACGCCAGCCAGACTTTTTGTCCAGATTTTTGTTTTCATCATTTACAAGTCCTTTCTGTCCTGACCCGTCTGCATGATTCGCAGGCAGGTACGCTTGGCTTTTCCACAGCGGCATCCTGTCTTTCTGCGTCCCAGGTACCCCTTTTTGTCCCCTGCGGACAGCGGCGCCGCCTGTTGTCATTATACCTTGTTTTGCCGCATCTGTCAAGAGATGTGCCGGGAAAAAGCGAAACCGTGTTTCTCCAAACGGAAAAACACGGTTTCAGTAAAGCAATGAGAAAAAGAGAGATAACTGCAAAATTCTAAAATTGCAAAAATGAAATACCGCCGACACCTCGCAATTCTTTTGCCGGAAATGTATTTCTATACGAAGCATCATCACAAGCGGGATATGCTGTGAATCATCTGCCTTGCTTCTGTTATGATTATATCACATTTGCACCAAATTGTCAACAGGAAGATGATGGATTTCATGTAAAACATCCAATCTGCTTTTTGTGCAACTTGACAGTAGGCATCCCTAACGCAGAAAAGCGCTGTCAAACAGACCATAACAGCGTCGTTTCTGAAATCGGTTTTCCACAGATTTCTCCACTTTTCAACACGCTATGGTGTGGAAAGCCGTGGAAAAAGGCAGCTCTCACCGCTTTATGATCTCATCCGAATCCAGCATGACGGTAAACGGACCGTCATTGCACAACTCCACCTGCATATCTGCGCCGAAGATGCCGGACTCCACCACCGGAACACGCTCCCGGCAGTACGCCTTACAGGATTCGTACAGTGCCTCCGCCTGCGCCGGCGGTGCAGCATGGACAAAGCTGGGGCGATTGCCCTTGCGGCAGTCCGCATAGAGCGTAAACTGCGACACCAGCAGCAGACTGCCGCCCACATCGGAAAGGGACAAATTGATCTTGTCGTTCTCATCCGAGAAGATCCGCAGCCGCAGCAGCTTGTCCACCATTTTTTCCATAATCTCCTGGGTGTCCTCCGGCGCAATGCCCAGGAGTACCAGAAATCCCTGTTCGATCTCTCCGGTGGTTTTGCCCTCCACGGAGACCTTTGCGTGTTTCACACGCTGTACCAACATCTTCATGCCTTATCCCTCACTTGAATTTGTTCCAGCACCTTGCCGATGGGTTCCCGGATGCACAGGTCCGCCTGTTCATCCATCGGCGTTGCGTCCCGGTTCAGCAGAACCAGATGGTCGCCCCGAAAATACCGCAGCAGCCCTGCCGCCGGATAGACCGTCAGCGATGTACCACCCACCAGCAGCAAGTCCGCATTGGCAATGGCATTCACCGACCGTGTCAGCGTCTCCTCCGGCAGGGACTCCTCATACAGTACCACATCCGGCTTGACTCTGCCGCCGCATTTTTCACAGTGCGGCACGCCGTTTGTCAGCATGATCCACTCAGCATCATAGACGGCGCCGCACACCTGGCAGATGTTCCGATGCACACTGCCGTGCAGTTCCAGAACCGTCTTGCTGCCAGCCATCTGGTGCAGCCCGTCGATGTTCTGGGTCACCACTGCCAGCAGCTTTCCGGCCCGTTCCAGCTCCGCCAGCTTTTTGTGCGCCGCATTGGGCTTTGCCGTGAGACAGATCATCTTGTTCCGGTAAAAACGGTAAAAATCCTCGGTATGCCGTTCAAAATAAGTATGGCTGAGGATGGTCTCCGGCGGCACGTCATACTGCTGGTGATACAGCCCATCCTGGCTGCGGAAGTCCGGGATGCCGCTTTCTGTGGAAACGCCTGCGCCGCCAAAAAAGACGATCCGGTCAGACGCATCCACCCATTTCTGCAACTGTTCGATTTTTTCTTTATCCATGGTGATTCCCCTTTCTATCCGGCAATGACGCTGACGTAAAACGTCCGGCGGCGTGGACCGTCAAACTCGCAGAAGTACACGCCCTGCCATGTGCCAAGCACCAGTCTGCCGTTTCGCACCGGAATGGTGACACTGCTGCCCATGGCAGAGGCACGGGCGTGTGCGGAAGAGTTGCCCTCCATGTGGCGAAACTCCGGGCGATCCGGAAAGGCTTTCCGATATGCCAGCAGCAGGTCTGTCACTACATCCGGGTCTGCATTTTCGTTAATGGTGATGCCGGCGGTGGTGTGGGGACAGTATACCACACAAATGCCGTCTGTCACGCCGCTTTCCGCCACTGCGCCCTGCACCTGGGCAGTGATGGGGCAGAGATTTTCTGCCGGCGTTTCTAATGTATATGCGTATAACATGGCAATCGCTCCTTTTTTGTGCTGTTTCTATTATAAAGCATCTGTCCCGGGAATGCAAGCCCCTTTCTTTTCAACATCAAAGGCGCTGATTTTCTTTTGCTTTTTCAACACAAGCATCAACTTTTTCCCGGATTTTTTTCTTTTTCCATTGAAAACAGAACTTTTTGAAATTGTCCAAAAAAATTTGCTGTTTTCTCTTGACAAAATCTGCTTTTTATAGTATAATAATAAAGCTGTTTGATGCAGTCCAATGGAGAGGTGTCCGAGCGGTTTAAGGAGCTAGTCTTGAAAACTAGTGATTCCGAGAGGAACCGTGGGTTCGAATCCCACCCTCTCCGCCAACGAATAATACATGGAGCGGAACATTTACAGCTGTTCCTCCTTTGGATGATAAAATGCGGAAGTACCCAAGTGGTGAAGGGGCTCCCCTGCTAAGGGAGTAGGTCGGGAAACCGGCGCGAGGGTTCAAATCCCTCCTTCCGCGCCAAGAAAAAAGCACTTCATTTCGAAGTGCTTTTTTCGTTTTTCCGCATAAAAAAACGACCTGCAAAAAGGGAAATTGCAGGTCTAAAAACAGATGAAGCCATTGCATATCCGTCAGACATGACGTCAAAACAGGACATAAAAAGGGGAATTGGGGGATTTCTTCAATCCATGCTTTTAGTATACCGGAAAAAGCTTAAAATAGGCTGAAAGAAACCACACTTTCTGCAAATTTTTCCATAGCTATGCAAGAGACGCAAAAAAGCCTGCACGCCATCCGGCGCACAGGCTTTTCATTTTATTTCGATTTACGCAAAAGGCACCAATCAGTTAATGATGGTCTCCTCAGTTTCCTTGTCGAACAGGTGAATCTTGTTCGGATCCAGAGCGATCTTGATCTCATCCTGCGGACGAGCGGTAGAGCGAGGATCAACACGAGCAGTCATCTGAACGCCAGCGCATACCAGGTACAGATAAGTCTCAGCACCCATCATTTCGGTGATTTCAACAGTAGCGTCAACAACACCGGTAGATGCGTTGGACAGGAACATCTCGTCATCGTGGAGAGCCTCCGGACGGATACCCAGAGTAACTTCCTTGTCAACATACTTTGCCAGCTCCGGAGTTACCTTTGCAGCCGGAACTTCGATCTGATACTTCACAGCCTTGCTGGTCTTGGTAGCATCTGCGCCGAACTCTACATAGTAGTTGTCTGCCTTCTTCAGAACAGCGTCGATGAAGTTCATCTGCGGAGATCCCAGGAATCCTGCAACGAACTTGTTGCCCGGACGCTCGTACAGAGCCTGCGGTGTATCGATCTGCTGAATGATACCATCCTTCATAACTACGATACGGTCACCCATGGTCATAGCCTCAGTCTGGTCATGTGTTACATAGATAAATGTGGTACCCAGCTTCTTGTGCAGCTTGGAGATCTCAGTTCTCATCTGCGCACGGAGCTTTGCGTCCAGGTTGGACAGCGGCTCGTCGAGGAGGAATACCTGCGGATTACGAACGATTGCACGACCCAGTGCAACACGCTGTCTCTGACCACCGGACATAGCCTTCGGCTTACGATCCAGCAGGTGGCTCAGATCCAGGATCTTTGCAGCCTCTTCTACCTTGCGTGCGATCTCGTCCTTCGGTACCTTACGCAGCTTCAGACCGAATGCCATGTTGTCGAATACGGTCATGTGCGGATACAGAGCATAGTTCTGGAATACCATTGCGATATCTCTGTCCTTCGGAGCGATGTCGTTTACCAGGCGGTCGCCGATGTACAGCTCACCTTCGGAAATTTCTTCCAGACCAGCGATCATACGCAGGGTAGTAGACTTACCGCATCCAGACGGTCCTACCAGAACGATGAATTCCTTATCCTTGATTTCCAGGTTAACGTCCTTTACAGCGACTACATTGCCCGGATACTTTTTATAAATATGTCGAAGTGATAAACTTGCCATTTGCGCAGTTCCTCCTAAATAAGATTTTTCCAGAACGTCCTCACGGGCGTTTCCCGTCCGCCGTTCTCGATGATATATATATCATACCAAAAATAAAAACATTTTTCAAGTCGTTATTTGCCCAAAATTCTGCTTGTACATTTATCCATTATGACGAATGCTTTTTTAGCGTTTGTAGCAAACTTGCAAAATTGGTTTCACAATTCAGCATTTTTTGGACATCTTTTTCAGACAGCACACAGCACGTGCCAATTTCCAGATCCTGGGGTATTTCCAGTCCGCCCATGGCGATCCTCGCCAGCTCTGCCACATGATTTCCAGCCGCCGCAAACATCCGCCGCACCTGGTGATATTTTCCCTCGTGCAGACAGATCAGCGCCTCCCGGTCTGTGCCTTCCACCGGGGCAGCCTTTGCCGGCAGACACTGTGCGCCATCCGCCAGCACCATGCCCTCTGCCATCTTTTCCGCATAGCCGTCCTCCCAGGGGCGAGCCAGCACGATGTGATAGTATTTCGCCACGTGGCTCCGTGCCGCAATGACCTGGTGCGCCAGCTGTCCGTCATCGGTGAGCAGCAGCATCCCGGTAGAGTCTTTGTCCAGCCGTCCCACAGGTCGCAGGTCCTTCCGGCACAGCTCCGGCGGCACAAGTTCCAGAACGCTCTTCTGCCCCGGCTCATCCGCAGAGCTGACATAGCCCTTGGGCTTGTGCAGCAGCACATAGAGATACTGGTCGCCGGGGATGTGTCTGCCGTTCAGACAGACGGTGTTCTCGTCCGGCTGTACGTGCTGGTCTGCCTTTCGCACCACAGCGCCGTCCACGGTCGCCTTTCCCTTCTGGATCATCTGCCGCAGTTCCCGGCGGGAATACATGGTGCGTGCAGAGAGAAACTGATCTAATCGCATCAGAGACCTCCTGTTCTATTTTTCGTTTGTCCACATAGATTATACCCAGAGAAACACACAGCATTTTCGAAAGGCGGTCTGCATCATGGAAAAACGAGGGATTCTGTTTCTTGGCGCCGCAGGCGTGATATTCGGCTGCGGCTTTTTGTGGCACTGGCTGCATCTGCCGGCAAGCGCACCGGAGACGCACCAGATCTGCCTCCAGGACGGCGCACAGCGGCTGGCATTCCTGGAGAGCCAGGGACAGCCGGAGCGCTGCTGCGTCGCCACAGAGACCGTTCAGCTGCCTGTAGCAGCGGACGGCAGCTACAGCGAGTACGCCGCACTCCAGCAGGCACAGGCGCTGCCGCTGGCATCACACCTGGGCGAGACAGCCGTCCGCTATACTTATACACAGAGCAGCCCCGGCGAGGCACACCTGCGCACAGAGCTGCTGCTGAGTGAGGATCAGATCCTGCTGGGTGCGGTGCAGTATGACTGCACCCAACCGGAACAGATGTCTCCGGTCATGCAGCCGTAGACTCAGAACTCACTTATCAAACACGTGGAACAGTCCGCCGATCAGCGGCAGCTGCTTTGCCTTGCCGTTCGCTGCATTGATGATGCCAATAATCATCAGCGCCAGGCTTGCCAGAGACAGCAATGCGGAGAGAACTGCGCCCAGAACCGGGATCTTTCCCAGAATGGCGCTGGCGATGCCCACAACAATGTTCGCCAGGAACAGGATAAATCCCTGGTTTGCGTGATATTTGGCATAGCGGGACTGTCCGCCGTTTACCAGCAGCGGCAGGATAAACAGGATGCCCACATAGGACAGCGCTGCCCAGACCTTGTTGGTCTGGATGTCCTGGGTGTCGTACATTCCGGTATCGTCCGGGGTATTCATAAAATCATTGAAATCGTTGCTCATGGTCTAGTCTTCCTTTCTGCTCTGCGCTGCCGCAATTCCTCTTCATCCAGTGCGCCGATGGCAGCTAAAAATCCGGCTACATCTGTAAAATCCTGATAGACCGAGGCAAACCGCACATAGGCGACCGGGTCGATCAGTTTCAAGCGTTCCATGACCGCATTCCCGATCTCCGAGGAGGTGACGACGCTGCGCATCTCCTGGGCATACTGGGATTCCAGCTCGCTCACCAGTTTCAGGATGAGGCTGGAGGTCACGGGACGTTTTTTGATGGCATTGAAAATTCCTGTCACCAGTTTATGACGATCAAACGGCTCATAAGAACCATCTTTTTTCTGTACCATCAGCATGGGGCGTTCCACCGCCTCATAGGTCGTGAAGCGCTTTCCGCACCCCAGGCATTCCCGGCGGCGGCGAATCTTTTCATCCGTCGAACGGGAGTCCATCACACGAGTGTTGATGTTTCCGCAAAAGGGACAATACATAGCGGCATTACACCTTACCTTTCCCTGCCGTCTCTGCGGAGCGAATCCGATTCTGGAGCAGCGTATAATTGGCGGCAAGCTCTGCCACATCGGAAAAGCCGCTGCGGTAGAGTTCCAGGATCACGGAGCAGTCCGGACTGACCTGCGCCAGCATTTCCAGAAAAGCGCTGATCCGAAAGCGTCCCTTTCCCAGCAGAAGGCAGTCGCCGTATTCGCCGTGGTCGCTCATATGGACGTGTACCACATGAGACCCCAGTCCCCGCAGCATAGCGAGAGGGTCTTCGCCGGAGCGCACCGCCTGTTTGATATCTAGGACGAATCTCGCCTGTTTTCCCAGGGCATCCCGCATTTCCAGCAAAAACGGCAGGGATGCGCTGGTACAGCGTGCCACATTTTCCTGCGCCACCTGGACGCCGTAGGAGTCTCCCAGCTCTGCCAGCCGGCGAAAGCGTTCGAAATACATCTCCTTGTTGACCGATGCCGCCGGGACTTTGTTCCCGTGCAGCACGAACACCTTTGCGCCCAGCTGCTGCATGGCGGAAAAATAATGCCGGCAGTATTCCAAATAGTCGTCCGCACGCCGTGGATAATTGGAAAAGAGCATGGTCGGCTCAATCTCACAGGTGAACGGGTGCAGCGAGGCACAGGTCATGTCGAACCGATGCAGCAGGCGTGCCATGGTGTCCACAAAACTGCGTCGCAGTTCAGAGTGGCTGTTGATGAAAATTTCCACATTAGACACGCCGGAAAGCGCCAGATCATACAGTGCCTCTTCCACCACCCGTGGATACAGGCAAGCCGTAGAAACGCCGGCACGCAGCATACAACCACTCCTTTCTGCCTGCATTCTGCCCCGCACCGGAAATGGTGCGGCAGGCTTTTTTCATTATACCATACCCGAATCGAAATTTCAATAGATTTTTGTACAGATGTACAGAAATCAATTTTCGTGCCGCAGATGCGCAAAAAACCGGCACGGGCGCTCTTGCCCATACCGGTTTTCTGTTCCTATATCAAGCGAAACAAACGCTTATACGCTTACCTTTGCTGCCTTTTTCTTCGGCGGCTTCAGCACGCTGATGCCACGCTTTTTCTGCCACCATACCCACAGGCTCGGCACAAAGCAGATGGAGTTGAACGTACCCATTGCAATACCAGCCATCATCGGCACGGAGAAGCTCAGAATGGAATCCAGACCCATTACCAACGCAACGATGGTAACGATCAGCATGGAACTGAATGTGGTAACAGAAGTACGGATACTGCGTCGCAGCGACTGGGAGTCACTGATGTTGACCAGTTCCTGGATCTGTGTGCCCGGCAGCAGTGTCTGGTTCTCACGGATACGGTCGTAAATAACGATGGTATCGTTAACCGCATAACCCAGCAGAGTCAGGATAACTGCCATAAAGTTGGAGTCAATCTCAAACCGGCACAGGACCACGCAGCCATAGGTGACGATCAGTGTGGAGAGCAGTCCCAGCACAGCGCACACACCTGCGGACCAGCCGCTGATCTGCTTGAACCGGAGCGCAATGTACACGATCAGGATCAGTGCAGCGAATACTGCTGCCACGATGCACTTGGCGAAGAATTCGCCGCCGGAACGTGCATTAACGTCGTTGGCGTCCAGCAGCTCTACCTCGTTGTCCGGGCAGAGTTCCTTCACCTTGTTGGTTACTTCGTTCTGACGGTCGATGGTCAGACCTTCGTTGGAGGTAAAGGACAGGGACAGGGTCTTGGTGTCGCTGTCCAGGCTGTCGCCCTGCTGTACCTTTACGGTAGAGCCGACCAGGCTGGTCAGTTCCTTGGAAATGCTGCTTTCGTCCACATCACCGGTATAGCTGTAGGTGATGATCGTACCGCCCTTGAATTCCAGCGCAACGTCTACGCCGGTAAAGGTGGAGAGCAACGAGATCAGGATCAGTGCAAAGCCGATGATAAAGAACAGCTTCGACTTGGAACAGAAATCACGTACTTTTACGTCTACATCAAAATGCTTTGCGTCCTTAGTCTGCTTTGACATTGATACCACCTCCATAGAGTTTCTTGTTCTGGAAGCACTTGAACCGAGACAGAGACATGGTCATCAGTCTTGCCGCAAACACGCCCATGATAAAGTTCATAATCAGACCGGTCATCAGTGTAAAGCCGAAGGAGTAGATAACGCCCTCTGTGGTCGCACCGAAGAACCAGAAGATCGTGTGGTTGAAGATCTTTGCCCAGATGCTGTCTGGCACGCCGAATGCACCCATCAGCACGATGGATACCAGGATACCGGTCAGGTTACCGTCCAGGATCGCACTAAACGCACGGTGATAGCCGGAATACAGTGCCGTATCCAGCGTCTTGCCCTTGCGCAGTTCCTCACGGATACGCTCGCCGGTGATGATGTTCGCATCGACGCCCATGCCCACAGACAGGATGATACCGGCAATACCCGGGATCGTCAGCGTGGTGCTGGACATAAAGCCGAACCAGCCGGAAACAGCCGCCAGCATACCGGCAACCTGTCCAATCAGCGTGATGGATGCCACCACGCCCAGCAGGCGGTACAGGGCGATCATGTAAATCACGATCAGCGCCAGGGTAATAACGCCGGCAATCATCATTGCCGTCAGCGCACCCTCGCCCATGGTCGGGGAAATGGTCTTAAAGCTTGTCGTCTCCAGAGAGAACGGCAGCGCACCGGAATTGATCTTGTCTGCCAGTTCCTTTGCACTCTCATATGTAAAGTTACCGGAAATGGATGCCTTGCCGTCCGAGATCACTGCGTTGACAGACGGTGCAGAGACCATGGTGTTGTCCATCCAGATGGAGATCTGTCCCTTGGACTGATACAGCTCCGAAGTTGCCTCATAGAACTTCTCTGTACCGCTGTCGTTCAGATCCAGTGTAACCACCCAGGTGATGTCTCCGGTGGTGTCATCCTTGGAACCGCCGGTAGATGCCTGTGCTACGTCCGCACCGGTCAGAACGATATCGCCCGACGGAACGGTGTCGCCGTTTTCATCGGTAGTAGTGTCTGTACCCTTGCGGAAGGTCAGTTCTGCGGTCTCGCCCAGTTCCTTGACAGCCTGCTCCGGATTGAAGTCCTTTTCGCCTGCCTGCCACGGAAAACGCACGATAATACGATTGCTCTTGTAGTCCAGATACGTTTCGCTGTCGCTGATGTTCTGGTTTGCCAGACGCAGCTTGATGGTCTCCAGCGCTGCATCCATTTGTTCCTCCGTTGCATCCACATCGCCCGCCGGTTCAAAGGTCACGTCTACGCCGCCTTGGATGTCGATGCCGAGACGGATATCATCCACCCCGTGAACATAGGTCTTTACCACATCACCAAACTGGGTATGCACGCCGAAAATGGTGGTGAGCGTAAACAGAGCGATTACGGCAAATACAATGAAGAAAACGGGTTTTTTCACTTTTCTCACGATTTAGCCTCCTGTGCTGCGGTCTGTCTGTCTCAGGTTCCGCATAATAAACTGTGCCGTCGGCAGAATGCACGATCGACAATTACTTATTATTATATTCCAATTTTCGCAATTAGTCAATAGGCACGGCAAAACTTGTACAACATTGCCGATTTGAAAGCGGTTTTTTCGGCGACTTCTCCAAATACCGGGAGAAAACTTTTGGAATTGCCGTTGCAATTCCACGATACTTATGATATAATCATATCAATAGAAAAATACGATTCCGGCGCCGGCACAGGCGCTCCGAAAGGACTGACAGACAATGGTACACTTCGGCAACGACTGGGACACCATCCTGGACGGCGAATTTGCCAAAACCTACTATCAAAATCTGCGGCAGTTTCTGCTGACGGAATACCGCACCCAGACCGTCTACCCCGGTATGTACGACATTTTCAACGCACTGAAATACACTCCTTACGCCAAAGTGCGTGCCGTGATCCTGGGACAAGACCCCTATCACGGTCCGAACCAGGCGCACGGACTGAGCTTTTCCGTGCGGAAAGGCGTAGCGCCGCCGCCGTCTCTGGTGAACATTTTCAAGGAGATCAAGGACGATGTGGGCATCGACAACACCGGCAAGCACGGCGAGCTGACCAACTGGGCAAAGCACGGGGTACTGCTGCTGAACACGGTGCTGACCGTCCGTGCCGGACAGGCGAATTCCCACAAAGGCAAAGGCTGGGAACAGTTCACCGATGATGTGATCCGGCTGCTGGACCAGCGGGAAGAACCGGTGGTGTTCCTGCTCTGGGGCAACAATGCCAAGGCGAAACGGGCGCTGATCCAGCACCCCCAGCACCTAGTGCTGACCGCCGCACACCCCAGCCCTCTGTCTGCGTATCACGGATTCTTCGGCTGCAAGCACTTCTCCAAGGCAAACGCATTCCTGCGGGAACACGGGCTGCCGGAAATCGACTGGAGCATCTGATATGGCGTATTCCTATCGCTGGCAGTACTGCGACATGGATTTTTTGCGGCACTGTCTGAAAAAATACAGCCTGCTGCTGGAGAAAATCCCATCGGCGATTCTCACGGAGGAAACCACGGGAACGCAGATGTTCGTCACGGAATTTCTCTCCGACTGCATCAAACGGTGTGATGACGGATTCGACGATTACACCATGACGGCACTTTTGCCGGAAGGGGCAGCCACTGTCACGCTGCAAGAAAACAGGGATACAGTTCGCCGTCTTTCCACCCGCTATCACGGCGAATATGCGGCACTGCTGCCGGAAATGGCAGCCTATTACTTTTCCAAAGCCGGCAGACAGCAGCGGCGGGATACGGAACAGGCTCTGGGAAAACGCTGTTTCGCATTTTTCGATTATGCGTACAACAGAATGTTGGAAGCGCAGTTTCTCCGGCACGATTTTCGCTGGGTAGGCGGCGAAATTCCTTCTGTCAACCATTTGAAAATGCTCTCCGACGCTGCCGATCTGACCGAGGCACTGGGGCAATTCCGACGGGAAGAATATGACAGACGAAAGGAACACGATTTCTCCCATGCAAAGCTTTGCACTTTCCTGGAAACCCGGTTTGGGATGCTGTATTTTGAAAATCGGTTTGCTGCGTACCTGCTGCAGCCGGTTTCCGGCGGTTTTTCCGCAGATGACGGCAGCACGGAAAGCTGGCTGCTGTGGAGATGCAGTCGGCTGCTGGGCGGCATTGCCCTCACGGCAGAGCGAAAAGTGTGCCGCCTGTTTGGAACTGATGAAAACGAACGGCAGCAGGTGCTGGCGGCATACTTTTGTTTCTGCCGGCAAAAGGGGATCCCCTTTTCCGGAGAGATACAGCTGTGCCAGCCGAAATATGCCGAGCCGCTGGGAAAGGATTTCCTGCCATGGAAGTGGGAGTCCGGCAAGGTCACGCCACAGCTGCTGCAAGCCATAGCCGACCAACTGCGGCAATGTGTCCCGGAACAAGACACAGACTGGTGCTGGCTGCTGGGAACACGGCTGGTATTCACCGTGCTGCCCCTGGCAAAAGAGGCATTGGCAGCACTGCCCCAGCCGGAACGGGATGCCTTTTTCGTACAGGCGGAACAGTTCCTGCGAAAAACGGCAGTTGCTTTAGGTGACCAGCCGCAGCCGCTGACAGAAACGGACTTTGAAAAGCTGACGGCACAATATGACAAGCTTTTGCTGGCAGATTCGGCGGAAAAGTTACAGCGATATGCCCGGCTGTATCCCACATCAGCACACGCCAAGTTTCCGATACAGCAGAAAGACGGCTATGTCTGGCGGTCGGAACGACCAGTAGAGCAATCGGCAAAAAATGCTCCAAACGGCACCACTCTGCCGACAGTCCGCAGGGAGTTGCTGTTGGAACAGCTGCAATTGCCGCCGGAAAAGATCGCCCTGGAACAGGTCTATCCCCTTTGCTATGAAGATATGGCTGGTTTTTCCGGAAACGGAAGATACTGCAAACGTGGCGAAGATTTTCTGAAAGAAGCACCGCAGCTGCTGCGGAATTATGAAACACAGCACGCTGCGGTTCTCCGGGAGCGGTACTCGCCGGAGGAATGGAACTGGTTCCGGCAGAGCGCCGATCAGGTATAAAAAAAACTGATATCAAGCGATACGATTTTTCCGTCTACCCAAACACCTACAAATATGCTATAATATGATTGTACTACTAAAATATCATATATTCCGGCACACGCCGCAGAAAGGAAATAGATATGAAAATCGCATCCCTGTTCTCCGAAAAGACTGTTTTTTCATTCGAGATCTTTCCGCCGAAAAAAACTTCTTCCATCGAAACCATTTATGACACCCTGGAGGCGCTCCAGGATCTGCACCCGGATTTTATCAGCGTGACCTTCGGTGCAGGCGGCAGCGGCAACGGCGAAAACACCCTTGCTATTGCCAAGCGGCTGAAGGAACACTACGGCGTACTGCCCATGGCACACCTGCCCTGCATCCACTATTCCAAGGCACAGATCGACACCATCCTGGAGCAGTTCCGGGAAAACGGCATCGAAAACATTCTGGCGCTCCGTGGCGACCGGGTGGAGGGCTTAGAACCGACCACCGATTTCGACCACGCCGCCGACCTTATCCGCTACATCCGCAGCAAGGACGGCAGCTTTGACATTGCCGGCGCCTGCTATCCGGAGTGCCACCCGGAGGCGCCCAACATGGATACGGACATCCGCCATCTGAAGGAAAAGGTGGATGCCGGCGCAAGCCATCTCATCACCCAGCTGTTTTTCGACAATGATTCGTTCTACGACTTCCGCTATCGTGCTGCCCGTGCCGGCGTGAATGTTCCCATTGAGGCTGGCATTATGCCGGTGACCAACCGGAAACAGATCGAGCGCATGGTCACCATGTGCGGCGCAAGTCTGCCCCGGAAGTTTACCAAGATGGTACAGCGTTTCGAGGACAATCCGGATGCGCTCCGGGATGCCGGCATTGCCTATGCCATCGACCAGATCGTCGACCTGGTGACCGACGGGGTGGACGGCATTCACCTGTACACCATGAATAATCCCTATGTGGCACGGAAAATCAGCGAGGCAGTCGGCGGCATCATTAAGGCAGCGCCGAAATGCTGACCCTGCCGCTGAACGAGATCGACAAGCAGGAGGCGCTCCGCTATATGGGATGTCCCGGTGCGCCGGATGCGTCCCTGCTGGCAGTCGTCAGCGACTGCGAAGAAAAGCTGCGACGTGCTGTTCTGCCGGGCGTGGTCTACCGGGTGCTGCCGCTCTGCCGGGAAAATGGCGTTCTCTCTGCCGGCGGCATGGTGCTTGCCGGAGAAGATATCGCACGGCATCTGGCAGAGTGTGACCGGATCATTCTGATGGCGGCGACCCTTTCCGGACAGGCAGACCAGCTCATCCACCGTGTAGGCATCTCCGATATGACACGTTCCCTCGCCATGGATGCCCTGGCAAGCGCCGGCATCGAACAGGTCTGCAACCGGGCGGAGGAATGCTTTCGGGAACAGCTGCCGGAGGTCTACTTTACCTGGCGGTTCAGTCCGGGCTACGGAGACCTGCCCCTGGCGCTCCAGCCGGAAATTTTGCAGCTGCTGGATGCACAAAAGCGTCTGGGGCTGACGGTGACGCCGGAGCATATCCTCATCCCCCGGAAGTCCGTGACGGCGATCATCGGCCTGGCGGATCATCCGCTGAAAAAAGGCGCACGGGGCTGTGCCACCTGCCGGATGCGGGAAAACTGTATGTTCCGCAAAGGCGGCACACATTGCTAAAATTGCGAAAACAACTTGCAGCATGGACGCAGATACCTGTGTCCATATTGTGTTATCTGGAACTTGTTTTCCTAAGACACACCTTTTCGGCGAATCCTACGGAAACACGTACTATATTAAAAAGGAGTTTTTCTTATGGAATATGAAATTATGCCGTATACAGAGGCTGACGTAGATGCTATGATTGAGATCTGGAACGAAGTTGTTCGGGACGGCGCTGCATTCCCCCAGCTGGACGAACTGAACCACAAGACCGGCGTGGAATTCTTCGGCAGACAGGACTTTGCCGGCGTGGCAAAGGTAAACGGCGAAGTAGCCGGATTGTACATCCTGCACCCCAACAACGTGGGCAGATGCGGTCACCACGCCAACGCCAGCTATGCCGTTTCTTCGAAAATGCGTGGCATGAAGATCGGCGAGGGACTGGTGCGCCACTCGCTGGAAAAGGCAAAGGAACTGGGCTACCGCATTCTGATCTTCAACGCCGTTGTCAAAGGCAATGACCGTGCGATCCAGCTGTACACCAAGCTGGGATTCCAGCGTGTGGGCGTGATCCCCGGCGGATATCTGCTGAAAAACGGCGTGTATCAGGATATTTATGTGTATTATCATGTGCTGTAAAAACTATTGAATCACTTTTTGGAAAGGACACTCTCCTATGCTTTCTTCCCTATTTCCTCACCGCAAATTCATTCGTCTGGACGGCGGCATGGGTTCCATGCTGCAAAAAGGCGGTATGCCGGTCGGCGCACTGCCGGAAGTCTACAACATCACAGAACCGGAACGCATCATTGATGCACAAAAACAGTTCGTCGCCGTGGGTTCGGACATCATCTATGCCAATACCTTCGGGGCAAACCGGCACAAAATGGCAAAATCCGGCTATTCTGTCCAGGAACTGATCGCCGCCGGCATCGCCTGCGCCCGGAAAGCCTGCGCCGGAACGGAGACCAAGGTGGCGCTGGACATCGGCCCGATCGGACAGCTGCTGGAACCGCTGGGAACGCTGACCTTTGAAGAGGCATACGATATTTTCAAGGAAGAGGTTCTCGCCGGACAGGATGCCGACCTCATCGTCATTGAGACCATGACCGACCTGTACGAGACCAAGGCGGCACTGCTGGCGGCAAAGGAAAATTCCGACAAGCCGGTGATCTGCACCATGACCTTTGAGCCGAACCTCCGCACCTTTACCGGCTGCACCGTTGCCTCTGCGGCAATGACGCTGGAAGGCCTGGGGGCTGACGCTGTGGGCGTGAACTGCTCTCTCGGTCCGGACGAACTCTTTCCCATTGTGGAGGAGATGGCAAAGTGGACCACGCTGCCGCTGGTGGTAAAGCCCAACGCCGGACTCCCGGACCCGGTCACCGGAGAATATCTGGTAGACCCGGCGGAATTTGCACAGGCTGTGGTGAAGTTTGCACAGCTGGGCGTCACCGTCTACGGCGGCTGCTGCGGCACGACACCGGAGCATATCAAGGCGGCTTATGACCTGCTGGAACAGGCAGAGATCCCGAAACGGGAAAACATCCAGATCCCGGCAGCAGTCTGCTCTGCATCCGAAGTGGTGCAGATCGACCAGCCACGCATCATCGGCGAGCGCATCAACCCCACCGGCAAAAAGCGGTTCAAGGCGGCGCTCCAGGCAAACGACATGGACTACATCCTGGATCAGGCAGTGCAGCAGGTGGATGCCGGGGCTGACCTTTTGGATGTGAATGTAGGTATGCCGGGCATCGACGAAAAGGGCATGATGATCCGCACGGTAAAGGCGCTCCAGTCCATCGGCGGCACACCTTTGCAGCTGGACTCCACCATCCCGGCTGTCATGGAGGCTGCACTTCGGGTATATAATGGTAAGCCCATCGTCAATTCCGTCAACGGCGAAGAGGCATCGCTGCAAAACATCCTGCCGCTGGTCAAGAAATACGGCGCTGCGGTCGTGGGACTGACCCTGGACGAAAACGGCATCCCCAAAAAGGCTGCAGACCGGTTCGCCATCGCCAAGCGCATCCTGGATCGTGCCACGGCGCTGGGCATCCCGAAGCGTGACGTATACATCGACTGTCTGACGCTGACGGCATCGGCGGAACAGGACGGCGCAAAGGAGACCCTGGAGGCGCTCCACCGGGTCAAGACGGAACTGGGACTGAAAACCGTCCTGGGCGTTTCCAACATCTCCTTCGGTCTGCCGAACCGTGAAGCTGTCACACGGACGTTCCTCACCATGGCGCTGGAAAACGGACTGGATCTGCCCATCATCAACCCCAATATCGCCTCTATGGCAGAGGCTGTCCGGGCGTTCCGCCTGCTCCGGGGATTCGATGTGAACTGTGCCGCTTTCGTGGAGGCATACGCCAATATGCCGACTGCCACGGCGGCAGCCACGCCGACTGCTGCGGCAAAACCGGCGGCGGAAAAAGCGCCGGAGACTCTGGATCTGCCCTACGCCATGTCCCACGGACTGAAAAACGAGGGCGCAAAGATCACGGCGCAGCTGCTGGAAACCACCGACGCCATGGAAGTGGTCAATGACATTCTGATCCCGGCACTGGACAGCGCCGGAAAGCTGTTTGAACAGGGCAAGATCTTTCTGCCCCAGCTGATCCAGACCGCAAGCGTGGCGCAGGCGGCATTCGAGGTCATCAAGACCACACTCATCGAACGCAATGCCGCCCCGGTCAGCCGTGGCGAGATCGTCCTGGCAACGGTAAAGGGCGATATCCACGACATCGGCAAGAACATCGTCCGGGTGCTGCTGGAAAACTACGGCTACACAGTGCTGGATCTGGGACGGGATGTTCCGTGCCAGCTGGTGGCAGACACGGCGAAGGAACACGGCGTCAAGCTGGTGGGACTTTCGGCGCTGATGACCACGACCCTGGGCGCTATGGAAGAAACCATCCAGCTGGTAAAGGCATCCTGCCCGGACTGCAAAATCGTCGTGGGCGGCGCTGTGCTGACCGCCGACTATGCGGAAAAGATCGGCGCCGACTATTACGCCAAGGACGCCATGGAGACCGTAGCCGTCGCAAAAGAAGTGGTAGGCTGACAAGGAGGCAACCATTATGACAAACGAGCCAAACGAGACCGGAACCCGTTCTGATGCGCCGGAGAGCGAAGAGAAAAAAGTCCGGAAGTGGGACTTCGTCAACAAGCAGTGGGCGGCGACCATCATTTTCAGCGGCGTTGTTCTGCTGCTGGTGGCGTTCCTGTTCATCAAGCACGAGATCTTCACCGGACTGCTGTCCTATGTGTTTGACGTCCTGCGCCCCATCACCATCGGACTGGTCATTGCATTTATCCTGTATCGCCCCACCTGTCAGATCGACAAGCTGTTTCAGCGTGTGCGGAAAAAATTTCCACGCTTTCCAGCCGGAGCGATAGCAGTATTTTGCTCCTATTTTCTGATGCTCGCACTGCTGTGCGTCATTATCTGGATCATCGTGCCGCAGTTTATCACCAGCATCCGGGACTTCGGGGACAACATCATGCTCTATTACAACAATGTCATGAAGTTCCTCAACAGCAGCCGGGGCGAACAGATCCTCAAATTCCTGGAGGACAACGACATCAACCCGGCGATGCTCCGCACCAAGCTGATGAGTCTGACCACCTACATCCCGGACGCTGTGGGAACGCTCAGCACCTGGGCAAGCGGTCTCATCGGCGGCGTGATCGACTTTTTCATCGGGCTGATCTTCTCGGTCTACGTCCTCGCCGGACGCAACAAGCTCCGCAGCCAGGGACGGCAGATTCTGCGGCATTTCCTGCCCGAAAAACACTATCACCGGCTGTCTCACTACGGCAGACTGACCTTTTCCACCTTCTCCAACTTTATCAGCGGTCAGCTGTCGGATGCGTTCATTCTGGGCGTGCTGATCTTCTGTGTCATGAGCATCGGCGGGCTGGAATACCCCATGATGATCGCCGTTATCATCGGCATCACCAACATGATCCCCTATGTGGGACCCTGGATGGGTACGATTCCCTGTGCGCTGATCCTGCTGATGGTGAACCCGGGTCATGCCATCGCCTTTGTCATTATCGTTATCATTGCACAGCAGATCGACAGCAATCTGATCTATCCCCGTGTGGTGGGGACCTCGGTGGGACTCCCGGCGATCTGGGTGCTGTTCGCCATCACGGTGGGCGGCGGACTGTTCGGCGTCCTGGGAATGATCGTAGGCGTTCCGGTCATGTCCATCATTTATACGGTGATGCGGGAAAAGACCGCCTCCGGCACGCCGAACCAGCCCAGCCAGCCGGAAAAGAAAAAGCACCGCTGGCACATCCGGCAGTCGGTGCAGACCCTTTACAGCCGGGCGGCAAAGCGAAAAAACAGCGAAAACGACCACAGCGATTCTGCGAAGTGAGCGGTTTCGGAGAGAGAAAAATGAGCCTGTTTCTGCGGAAACGGGCTTTTTTGATTTTGCAACGAAAATTCGACAAAATTCGACAAAGTATATCTCTTATTTGAACAGATTCGACAAAACGAATTTAGCAATAATGCTGAAATTTCGCTGTTGAGATTGACACACATGAACAATATTGCTATAATATAAGCATAAGAGAATCGCAGAAAAGTCTAAATTTTGGAAAGGAGATGCAGGCGTCAGGTGAGATCGTTTACAGATACGGGACATAAAAGAGGAGGAAGAACTATGAAAAAAATCAAAAAGATATTCGCAGCCTGCATGGCAACACTGATTGCCGGGGCAACGCTGGGGAGCATGAGCGCACTGTCATCTTCGGCGGCATTGATGTTGGGCGATGTGAACTGTGACGGCTCTATTGATATTACAGATGTCGTGGCACTCAATCGTTATCTCGTCGGAAGATGCGAGTTAAAGAGCGACTTTACGCCGGACACAAACCAAAATTATATCATCGACCAAGTTGATGTTCTCATCTTGGAAATGTTTTTAACTCGAGAAATCATATCATTACCGTACACGGGCTAAAAAAGGAGTGATTGTCATGAAAAAAAGTCGTTTTCTGAAACCTTTCAGCGTTTTAACCGCACTTGTCATCACAGCGCTTTCATTAACTTTTATGACGCCGCAAAAAGCAAGCGCAGTAACGCAAAATGGTTCTATTGAGTACATATGCTATGACTATACAACAAAAAAGACAACAACATACACGCTTTCTAAACTGCCGATGGCAAGCGGAACTGCAAGAGACCGGTATCCGGAAAATCGTCTGCCAGACCCGGATTATTCAGTTGTGTATCTTTCAATGAATAACGGAAATAGCTCTGGAAGTGGCTTTATTGTAGGCGCACACTGCATTGCCACAGCGGCGCACTGCGTAACCAGCGGCAATGGATTTGTAAATAATATAACAGCCACTATGTGTAGTTCCAAGGCACAAGATGCAACGCAAACTGTAAATGCTGTCAGAGTGCATATCCCAAAGATATACAGAACATCTACTAATGATTACGAAAAAAATGCGTATGATTATGCCTTAATCTATGTAGAAGAGGATCTCACTCCATATGGTATCTTTGACTTGGGAGTTGCAACAGATACTTTTTTGAAAAATGAAGGGCAAGTTGTTGCAAGCGGATTTCCAGGAAGGACCCACGAGGATACAACTGGTGTAGATAATTCCTCCAATCAAAGATATTATAGTCTTGGAAAGATGCAAACAGTTCACAATGCAGATGATCTTACAGGCTATTATAATACGAAAAACCAAAGATTTCAAGCCACCTGCGTTATCAGCCCTGGAGACAGCGGCGGTCCAGTATATGCAATTACCTATCTGGATGGAAAGCGTTATGACACTGTCGTGGGCATTATCACAGGCGGCGGATTAAATGATGACGGAAAAAGTTATTATGGTACTTATGGAGTGCGCATCACTTTAGACCTGCTCCATTTTTACAAAAACAATGATTATATCTAAGAAAGGATGATTTTTATGAAAAAAGCAAAAAGAGGCCTTGCCGGCTTATTAAGTACGGCTTTGGTGCTTGGCTGTCTGGGGAGCTTGCCGGCATCTGCGAATGTGGATGATTTGAAATGCACTAGTACTATTGATGAAAATGGTGTAATTCACACACAACTTGTAAACACCAGCAATAATCGTATTGTTGTTGGAAATTATTCTCCAACTTATAGTGATATCAGCCAAAAAATAGTAAGCGGAACTTTTTGGACAATTGAAATTCCAATCGAAAATGACGACACCCAACGAAAAATTGTGGATTATTGCTCTGATGCTGGTCATATGTCGTACGGCATTCTATCTGGTTCTTCTGTGCTAAACGATAAGTGTTTCAATGTAAATGGTTTCTCCACCAAAGAAGAAGCAGAGACGTTTGCAGCAGGAATTCTGCAAAAGAAACTGGTATCCAGTTTCAATATCGGAAATAGTTTTGAATATTATACAGGTGCAGACCAAACATTACTTCCAGGTGGCTGTGTCTATGTATATGCAGACCACGAAATCACAGAAAGTGATCTTTCACAGATGGATGTAGATTATAAGGTAGATGAGCATAATGGAAATCAGATTGCTCTCCATGTGGGAGAGGGAGTCATACACCCAGGTTTAACAAATGATGAGATATGGAGTGCCTGTTATCAGCTCCTGTTGAGCGCACTGAAAAATATTCCGGGCGTTACTGGTGTTAACTTCGCCCCGTCTATGTATTTGTGCGATCAGTCAAGCCCCAGCGGCGTATATGACCCTCAAACATACACCGCTCACCCCACCGGCGACATCGACAACAACGAAACCGTTGACACCAGCGATATTTTTGATGTGATGTACTACGTTGCACGAAAGGGCGCAGGGATCGAGGACGTTTCCTTTACTGACGGCAACGCAGTGGAAGAGGCTGCCGCCTTTGCCGCCGCTGATATCGACGGAAACGGCAAGCTGGATTCCACCGATGTCTACTACATGATGAAGTACTGCGCAGAAAAAGGCGCCGGACTGAACCCGAGCTGGGGAGATTGAACGATTCGATAACTATGTGAAGTTGCAGGGGCAATGTGGGTATTGCCCCTGCTTTGGTAAAAAAGGATATCTAAGAAAGGATGATTTTTATGAAAAAACAATTCCAGAGGGTTTTTGCTGCTTTTCTGGCAGCTGCAACGACGGCGGTTTCGGTTTCCGGACTCTCCGCAAGCGTGACCGCTATTTCTCCGAAAGACTTTTCCGCAGATACCATTGATTTTACAGATGTGTGCGTTATTCCGGAGAACAGCGAATGCGGCGTAGCATACTATAAGCACAAAGAAAACAGCAGCGACGTATCCATTTCTTTTTGGGATTCATTTCTAGCCAACAGAACTGTGCTGTATATTACAGACAGCGATGTGTTCCATACAGTCTATCAAGAATATCAAGACGCCTTAAATCTGGGAAATTACAATGAAGAACAGATTGGAACAGGTGCATCGAAATACGGCGAAACACTGGTTGTCACATTTTTTGATGATACCGACAAAAACGGCAAAAAATCCTCCGATTTTATGAGTTTCACCAATAAGCGTGACTCCGCAGTGAAACTCTGCAAATTGCTGCAGGAAAAGGGCGTTCTCGCCCATGCCACCTATGCTCCGCTCCGTTTAGTCGGCTCACCTGGTATATACAGCCAGGGTTTGTCGCTGCGTAATATCGCCGCCGGGGAATCAGACACGATCCGCAGCATTGTCAGTGATTTTGATTCCAGCATTGAAGTCTCTGAAACGGCGCTGGAAAACAGCAGCTACAGCAATTACGGGATTTCTTCCATTGAAAATATGGACGATGCTGTCGCCGCAGCAAGAAAGCTGAAAGAACATTTTTGCGGCAAGACAAACGCAGACGGCTCAACGCCATCCGTTTCGATTTCCTATAGTATTCAGGAAATTGCCCGGATGTATGATTGGGGCATCGGCGAAACTGATCTGACAACGGCGCACTACACCGGCGACATCGACAACAACGAAACCGTTGACACCAGCGATATTTTCGATGTGATGTACTATGTTGCACGAAAGGGCGCAGGGGTTGAGAACGTTTCCTTTACCGACGGCAACGCAGTGGAAGAGGCTGCCGTCTATGCCGCCGCTGATATCGACGGAAACGGCAAGCTGGATTCCACCGATGTTTACTACATGATGAAGTACTGCGCAGAAAAAGGCGCCGGACTGAACCCGAGCTGGGGAGATTGAATAATTCGATAACTATGTGAAGTTGCAGGGGCAATGTGGGTGTTGCCCCTGCTTTGGTAAAGCCAAGCGCTTTTGGGTTTAGAAAGGATGAGTTTTATGCTGAAAAAAATAATTGCAGGCATTGCAGGGCTGACCTTTGCTTTTTCTGTGGTAGTTTCTTCCGGAACGCTCCAGACAAAAGCAATGGAAACAACCACGGAAACCACTGCGGAAGAGACGACTGACACAGACGGCAGCGAGGTTCCCATGACCATACGTGTTCTGGATGAATCGCCGAATGATGAAATGTATCTTTCCGGCGTTGCATTTCAAGTCACGTTGGACGAGACAGGAGAAATAATCCAACAATTTGTGTATGACGGCGGCGATTTTACATTTCCACTGCAATATGACAAGACCTATACCGTATGCGCAACCTTTGTTCCGGAAGGATATCAACTTGAAAAACAGGGCTTTTATGTTGAAGTCTCCGGATATGCCAGCATGGACTATACATTCAGAGCGAAAAATCCCAGTATCACTACCACATACACCACAACAACCGACCCAAACATGACAACAGATGAATCTTTTACCGAATCCACTACAGCTACAACTGCAACAAAAAAATCGGAAACTTCTCCGGTACAAACAACTGTTACCACTGAAATGGATCACTACCGATATACCGGCACAACCGGAACCAGCAGACCTCGGCTGACTTCTGATACAACGGAAACGACAGTCTCAAAGCATGATGATACCGATATCATAGAAGTTCCCATGACCATACGTGTACTGGATGAATCACCAAATGATGAAATGTACCTTCCTGGTGTTGCATTTCAAGTCATATCGGAGGAAACCGGAGAGGTAATCCATCAATTTGTATATGACGGCGGCGATTTTTCCTTTTTGCTGGAGTATGGAAAGCCCTATACAATTTATGCAGTATCTTTACCCGAAGGATATCAGCTGCAAAATGAAGGCGTTTATGTAAGATCCGCAGAATACGAGATGGACTATACTTTCAGAGCAAAAAATCCAAGTATCACCACAACATATACGACAACAACCGATCCCAATATGGCAACAGCTGATTCAACAGAAACCACGTCTGCAAAATCTTCTGTGACTACAGCAACAACAAAACCAAGAACAACCGAAACAACTGCACGCACCACTCCGGATGACTATGAATATACCGGAACATCCGGTACAACAACGCCGGATTGGCTGCATTCGCAAACCACCACTGAAAGTACAACAGCCAACAGCACGACCCCAGATTGGATGAATTCTCAAACCACTACCGAAAACACAGCAACCAACAGTACGACTCCGGATATTGATAAAATCCCCTGCGGCGACATCAATATGGACAGAAGAATTGACCTCTGTGATGCTGTTTTGCTGAATAAATATTGTGCAGGAGTTGTTTCGTTCAATTCTATTGCAAAAGAAAAAAGCGACTGTAACCAGGATGGCACGGTGGATGCCGCAGACAGCCTTTTGCTTTTGAAATTTTTACTGAGAATGGTAGAAAATCTACCTGGTACCAGCACTGAAACCGTATAAACAAAGCATATTCTTCCCTTTCTAACCCTAAAAATCCGCCTGTCCCAAACGGAACAGGCGGATTTGCTGTATACAGAACCCTTATTCACTTTCCCGGCGCAGTTCCTCCGGCTGAAGCCGTTCCACTTCCCGGAGCTGGCGCACAATGGCACGGGTGCGTGTCCCTGCCAGAAGTTCCAGCTGCTGCTCTGCGCCCTGGAGACTTTTCTGCGCCTTTTCGATCGTTCCGGCGAACTTTTCGAACTCGCTGCGGACTGCACCCAGCACCACCCACGCCTCGTGGCTGTGTTTCTGGATGGCAAGGGTGCGGAATCCCATTTGCAGTGCGTTCAGAATCGCCGCCATGGTGGACGGTCCGGCAACGCTGATGCTGTACTCCCGCTGGAGCTGTTCCACCAGTCCGCTGTTCACCACCTCGGCATACAGCCCCTCAAAGGGCAGGAACAGGATACCGAAATTGGTGGTATACGGCGGCTGAACATATTTGTCCCGGATATCCTTAGCGCAGCTGCGCACCACGCTCAGCAGTTTCTGCCGTGCCGCCTCCACCTGTGCCGGCGGGTCGCCCTGTTCCCGTGCGTCCTGGAGTGCGGCGTAAGTGTCCCCCGGAAACTTGGAGTCGATGGGCAGCCACACAGGCTGTTCGCCGTCCGCCGGCATCCGCACCGCAAATTCCACGTGATTCCGGCTGTTGGGCAGGGTTGGGATCTCCGTGGCGTACTGCTCCGGGGCAAGGATTTCCTGTAAGATCGCTCCCAGCTGGACTTCACCCAGGATACCACGGGTCTTGACGTTGGACAGCACCTTTTTCAAGTCCCCCACGCCGACCGCCAGCGTCTGCATTTCTCCCAGCCCCTGGTAAACTTGTTCCAGGCGGCTGCTGACCAGCTGGAAGGACTGCCCGATCTTCTGGTTCAGCGACTGCGCCAGCTTTTCGTTGACCGTGGATTGTATCTCCGCCAGGCTGTCCTGCTGCTGGGTCTGCATCCGGTGAAGATTTGCGGCAACGGCAGAGCGTATCTGCTCCATGCCCTGGGCATTGGAACGCTCCAGGTTTCCCACACGGCTTTCGAACTGCCGCAGCCGTGCGTCCATGCCACGTTCCATCTGTTCCAGGCGCTCTGCCTGGTAGTCCCCGGACTGGCGCTGGTTTTCCGACAGCAGATTGCCCAGCATCTGCATTTGGTTCTGGGTGTCGGCGGCGATCTCCTGCCGCAGAGTGCGCAGCGCTGTGTCATCCTGCGGACGGCGCAGTTTCTGCACCTGCATCACCAGCCAGACAATGGCGGCGAGCTGTATCAGACAGAGTATCAGTAAAATATATTGCATGGAAATTCGACCTCTTTTCGGGAGTTTTTCGCAGGGACAAACCTCTGCGGCACATTCGGCAAACGGAAATCAAGAACGCTCTCTGCACATTCCGTCCAGAGAGCGTTCGGTTATTCTATCACGATTCTGTTTCCTGCTTACCGTTCCAGGATCTGGCTTCTGTCCGGACCGTTGCCCACCATAACGACCTTGCACTCGCAGACTTCTTCCAGACGGGCGATATACTTCTTGCAAGCCTCCGGCAGTTCGTCAAAGCTCTTGCAGTTGGAGATATCTTCGTCAAAGCCCTCGAATTCCTCATAGATCGGAGCGCAGTCAGCCAGGGATTCCAACGCAGCCGGGAAATCCTTCAGCACAGTGCCGTCCGGTTTCTGATAGCCCACGCACATTTTCAGCGTGCCGATGCCGCTCAGGGTATCCAGCTTGTTGATTGCCAGACCGTCCAGACCGTTGGTGCGGACAGAGTGACGTACGATCACAGCATCGAACCAGCCGGTACGACGGGGTCTGCCGGTGGTAGTGCCGAATTCACCGCCCTTGTTGCGGATCACATCGCCGGTCTCGTCGTTCAGCTCGGTCGGGAATGGACCCTTGCCCACACGGGTGGTATAAGCCTTTGCAACACCGATGATGTTGGTAATCATCTTCGGACCTACACCGGTACCGATGCACGCACCTGCTGCAATGGGGTGAGAAGAGGTAACATACGGATAAGTACCGAAGTCAATGTCCAGCAGGGTTGCCTGCGCACCCTCAAACATAATGGTCTTTCCAGCCTTGTTTGCCTCATAGGTCAGTACGGAAACGTCATCCACATACTTTGCCAGGCGCTTTCCGTATTCGGTATATTCTGCGATCACAGCGTCCAGGTCAAATGCCTCGCCGCCGTAAACTGCGGTAATGATCTTGTTTTTCAGTTCGCCGGTTGTCCGTGCCTTTTCTGCGAAAATCTCCGGATGAACCAGGTCGTAGACACGCAGACCGCAGCGCTCATACTTGTCCATATAGGTCGGACCAATACCACGCTTGGTCGTACCGATATCAGAGTTGCCACGGAAATTCTCCGACAGACCGTCCAGTGCGATATGCCACGGCATAACCACATGAGCACGAGGGTCGATCTTCAGGTTTGCGGTGGAAATCCCACGGCTTTCCAGACCATCCAGCTCCGAGATGAAGTCCTTCGGATCGAGGACAACACCGGCACCGATCAGACACAGGGTCTCCGGGTACAGGATGCCGGATGGGATCAGATGCAGCTTGTACACCTCACCGTTGTTGACAACGGTATGACCGGCATTGTTGCCGCCCGTTGCACGGACAACCACATCTGCACGGGATGCCATAATGTCAATGATCTTACCCTTTCCTTCGTCTCCCCACTGTGAACCGACTACAATATTTGCAGGCATAAGAAACTCCTCACTTTTCAAAAAACTACAAAATTTTGCCGAAAGCGATGCTTTCAGCGCAGTATCTCACTGCATCATACCATTCTATTATAACAGGCTTTTTCGGGAAATGCAATAGCATTTGCAGATTTTTTTCTTTTTCTGCCGTTTCACCGCAAAAAAGCACCGGTTTCCCGATGCCGCTCTTCTGACTGCGCCTGTATTTGACATTTTTTGCCGCAGCCTGCCATCCCTCCAGTGCGTCTGCTGAACAATAATTTCTACAGATTTGTCTGCAATGCGTTCTTATTGTAGGGGCAAACACTGTTCGCCCCTACAGATTTCATTCTGCAAAACCCTGCAAATCTGATTTTTCACATTTTCTATAATCAAAATGAACATCACAACAAAAAAACCGCCCCTAAAGCTGCAAACTTGGACGGTTATTTCAAATAATCAATTCATGGGAGCAGACCGTCTACTGGTATGCTCTCTTCCCTTTTATTATACCGTACTCACAGAGATTTGTCAAGAGACAGATCTCTTTTTTCTGCCGTTTATCTTCAAAAACATACCGGTTGTCGAAAATGGCTTGAGCCGCCGTGAAAAATATGCTATGATAGACTGGCAGTCGACCGCAACGAAAGGAGGAGACATCCCACGTGAAAATACAAATACAGCTGGACAGCCAATGCGAAGAGCCGGAACTTCTGATTCGCACCGCCGCCGTGACCGCCGAAGTCCGGGAACTGGTGGAAAAGCTGTCCGAAAAGCGTTCCGATTCTGTCATAGGCTATGATGCAGACAGCGCTGTCCTGCTGGAAAAGTCCCAGATCATGCGCATTTACGGCGCATCGCAAAAGGTTTACGCCCAAACGCCCCATGGTGAATTTTATTTGCGCCAGCGGCTCTATGAACTGGAACAGCTGCTGGACGAAAAAACCTTTGTCCGCATCTCCAAATCGGAGATCATCAACCTGCGCTTTGTGAAACGGCTGGACCTCAGCATCACCGGCACCATCGGCATCCAGTTGAAAACCGGTGAGACCGCATATGTTTCCAGGCGCTATGTCAACCGCATCAAATCCATACTCGGACTCTAAGGAGGTCGCTTTATGAAAAATATGAAAAAACAGATCCTGCTCCGCAGCGCTATCGGCTTCCCGATAGGCGTGTGCGTCAGCAGCCTTATAATTCTGATGATTTCCTTTTGCATCGGCACATATGCGCCGTGCAGCCCCGGCTGTACTGCTCTGTTCGGCTCTGAAACTGCCGGCGCCACGGCACAATTTCTGCTGTCCGGGCTGGTGGGCGCTGTTTTTGCCGGCAGTTCCGTCATCTGGGAAGTGGAATCGTGGAGTTTATTCCGTGCCACCGCCACCCACTTCTGCATGGTTACGCCCCTGTTCTGGGTCGTCTCACTGCTGCTGGGCTGGTGTGATCTGAGTCTGTGGGGAATGCTGCTCTATCTGGGAATTTTCCTCTGCATCTATCTCAGCATCTGGCTCAGCCAGTACAGCGTCTACCGGCGGAAAATACAGAAGATCAACCAGAAGCTACAGGAGGACACGAACGAAAACGCTGTGTAAGAGTCCTAAGCAAATACAAAGTGCAGCAACAGCATATAGCACACCGTGCCGCCGGCAATGGAGAGCAGCATCTGCCGTTTCCAGAGGTGCAGTTCGCAGGTCACCAGAATGGCGATCAGCTCCGGGAGTCCGTGACTGCCGGAGACGATGCTGACATTCCGCAGGCAATAGACCACCAGCATCCCGAAAACCGCAGCCGGCAGATATTTTCCTATATATTGTATCACTTCCGGCGTTTTTCGGTTTTCCCGGAAAATCAAAAACGGCAGGAAACGGGTCAGCATCGTTCCGAGGATACACAAGCCTATTGTAATGATCTGTTGGGTCAGTGTCATGATTTTTCTCCGTTCGTTCCAGTTTTCTGCGGCACAAAAGCAGTGTCAGAAGAATCGCCGCCATGGTGGGAATCAAAAAAGAATCTGCGCCAAAGCAGACCAGGCAGACCACAGATGCCAGCAGACCGATCCATGAGGCGGCATGGTGCTTTTCTTTCAGCCACTGTTCCAGAAAAATCACCACAAACATGGCGGTCATCACAAAGCTGATGCCTGTGGTATCAAATTTCAAAAGCGAGCCAACAAGTCCGCCGATGGTCGCCCCGGAAAACCAGTAAAAATGGTTCAGCAGGGTCACAAAGAAAAAGAACCATCCCTTGTCCACGCCGTCCGGGATCTCTGCCGTATAGTTGATGGAAAAGGTCTCATCACACATTCCGAAAATCAGATATCCCTTTTTCCACCCCATGCCTTTATACTTGTCCAGCATGGATATGCCGTAAAACAGGTGGCGTGCCTGTATCAGCAGTGTCATGATAAACACCTGTACCGGGGCAAACGGACTGAGCAGCATCTCCACAGCAACAAATTCCAGTGAGCCGCCGAAAATCAAAAGACTCATCAGCATCGGATAGACAAATGAAAAGCCGGCGACGTGCATATAGATGCCATAGGCAAGCCCCAGAAACCAGAATCCGGCAAAAATGGGCAGTGTGTGCGGAAATGCCGCCCGAAATGCTTTCCACTTCATACGATCATACTCCCTTCTGTCTGAAAATCACAGTCAACTGTAAAAGTATACCACACTTCGAAGAAAATTGCAATCATCCCGGCAGCACAAAACGCCTCCTGCATCCAACGTGCAGAAGGCGTTTTTTTCTGGTATTACTTCGAGAACCGTCCGTCCTCGTCCTTGATCTTGCTCCACATATAGCGCAGCATCCAGCCGTCAAAATCCGTGATCTTCATGGCAGAGCCAGCCATCATCAAGGAATTTTCACCGCCGGGGAATCCTCCGGGCGGGAATCCGTTGGATTCGCCCTCGCCGCCGTAGAAATCCGTCATGCCAAAGCCGTGACCGATCTCGTGTTCCAGCACGTGGATACCGGAGCCGTCCAGCATATTGAGGTACGCCGTATCCGAAAGCCGCTGTCCCCAGTCACCGCCGCAGCCGCCGATGTTCGGGAATCCCTGCGTTCCCCACAGGTACATATCAAACCGTTTGTCCAGACCGCCGGGATAGCTGTAGCTGCTGTCGAAGAAGTGGTCAAACCGGGAGATCTCAGACGGCGCACTGGGCAGCTTATCCGGGATAGTGTCCACGCCGTTGGAGGTGTCATAGGTGCTGTCATAATCGGAGATGAGATTGTCATAGACGACCTCATCCGGCTGCAAATCCAGCAAAACTGATTTGTCCAGCACTGCCCAGCCCACAATTTTCACGTCCACATGGTCATACTTCCAGCCGTCCCATCCCTTGAGCCAGTCGTTCCAGCCGTTGATGCAGTCGCTCACCAGCTTTTCAAACTGCTGCCGCTGTTCCAGGGTCAGCGTGCGGTAGGACTGCCACCGCACCACATAGTTGATCGTACCGTTTCCGGCATCGATCTGGTCGAAAATGGTGTTGCGGCGTTCCGTAGACTTTTCCGCCGCAATGCGGTTGTTCCAGATCCAGTCTGCCGCATAGGTATAATCCGACGGAAAGTCTGCCATCGTCAGATCCTGCCGGGGTGTTTCTGTGGTAGTTGTCACTGTGGTCGTTTCTGTGGTTGCCGTGGTCTCTGTGGCAGCAGCCGTTCCCATCGTTGTGGTCGTTGTTTCTGTGGTCGTAGTGGTTTCTGTGACGGCAGGTTCTGTGGTCTCCGGCGGATTTGGCATCGGCACAATGCTGCATTCCGGCACGTGTACCTCTGCCATGGTCACATCCTCGCCCAGCAGATACTGCTGGAGCAGCTGTATATCTGCCCCATTCAACACACCGTCCCCGTTGGTGTCACCTACCGCCTGCTGCGCAAAGTCTGCCGTGTGATCCTGCACGGCCTGCCGCAGCAGTGTCAAGTCCATGCCGTCCACTGCACCGTCATGATTCCAGTCTCCCATGCGGAGATTGGTCACCGGTTCCGGCACCACAATGTCGTATGCCTTGCCGGATGCGCCCAGCAGTGTGCCGTCCTCTGACAGGGTGAATTCCCCTGCTGTTTTGGACAGCGCCAGCATACCATCCATCTCTTTCAGGTAATACTCGCCCTGCGAAAGGGCAGACTTGACGGTGATGCCGGTGTCTGTCTCGGTGAAATACCACGTATTATAGGGTGCTGCGCCGTCTGCCAAGTAAAAATCGACCTGTGCGCCCTCACCCTCTGAGCCGCCGAGAACGCTGAGGCAGTTCCCTGCCGCATTCCGCAGCACATATCCCGTCCAGGTGTTGTATTCCACCGATGAGGCTGCAACCGCCGGCAGAGACGCCGCAGCAAGCGCCGCCGCTGTCAGTGATGCCAGGATTCTCTGTTTCTTCATACCCAATTTCCTCTCTGTTCAGCATCTGTGCGTACAAATGCCCTGATATCACTCTCTTATTGAAATCTGCCGTCCTCTGACTTGAGCTTGCTCCACAGATACCGGAAGAACCAGCCGTCAAAGTCAGTGATCTTCTGCGAAGAACCAGCCATCATAATGGAGTTTTCGCCGCCGGGGAATCCGCCGGGCGGGAATCCGTCAGACTCGCCCTCGCCGCCGTAATAGTCGGGCAGCCCGAAACCGTGTCCCATCTCGTGCAGCAGAATGTGCTGGCTGGTGGTGCCGTCGATCAGTCCCAGCACAGACTGGTCGGACAGAATCTGCCCGTAGTGATAGCCATAGCCGCCCATGTTAATCATGCCGGTGATGCCGTGGAGGTACATATCATACCGGTTTTCATAGCTGCCGTTATACGTCCAGTTCTTATCTGCCCAATGGGAATACCGGGAGATGTCAGTCGGCTCAGCCGGCTGAATTGCAGGCACGCTGGAATCGCCCATGCCGCTGGAAATCATATCGTCCCGCAACCACGAGCTTGTGGTATCCGTATAGACCACTTCATCCGGCTGCAGATCCAGCAGGCAATCCTTATCCAGCACGGCATAGCCCACAACTTCTACCTTGACGTGGTCAAACTTCCAGCCGTCCCAGCCCTTCAGATGATCCGTCCACTGGTTGACCGCATCCTCCAGCATCTGAGGCAGTTTCTGCCGCTGTTCCAGGGTGATCTTCTCATAGGACTGCCACATCAGAATATAGTGCAGCGTGCCGTTTCCGGCAACGATCTGGTCGTAGATGGTCGCCCAGTCCTTGGCAGAGCCTTCCGTGTTGATGCGATTGTTCCAGATCCAGTCGGACGCATCCAGGTACTCTGCCGGATAGTCCGCCATGGTGAGATCCTGCTGCGGCGGTGCAGTGGTGGTCTCCGTAGTCACTGCTGCGGTATCCCTGTATGTCTGTGTGGTTTCAGTTGTTGTCGTGGTTTCGGTTGTTGTCATTGTGGTAGTGACCGGTTCTGTCGTTCCCGGTTCCGGCTGTTCCATCGCCGGCGGCACCATGGTACAGGTGGGGATAGAAACTGCCGCAAGCGAAACCGACTCGCCCAGCAGATACTGCTGGAGCAGCTGCACATCTGCTCCGTCTAATACGCCGTCTCCGTTGGTATCGCCCACTGCCTGCCGGACAAAGCTGACAGACGAGTCGTCAGAATCCAGCTGTACGGTCTGCCGCAGCTGCACCAGGTCTGTGCCGTCTACAACACCGTCGCCGTTCCAGTCGCCCATGTGCAGGTTAGTCACAGCCTCCGGTGTCACCTGTGCATAGACCGGGGACTCCACGCCGCTGCGGAATCCACGCAGATAGCCGTCATCGCCCAGTTCAAAACTCCCGGCAGAGGTGGAAAGCTCCAGTCTGTTTTCCTTGGTATTCTCTGTTAAGTAATACTCTCCCTGAGACAGGGCAGATTTGATGGTAATGCCCCAGTCTGTTTCCGTGAAGTACCACGTGTTGTAGGGTGCTACGCCGTCTGCCTCGTAAAAGCCGACCTGTACGCCCTCGCCCTCTGTGCCGCCGGAAACACTGAGGTAGCGCCCGGCAGGGTCACGCAGCACGTATCCCGTCCAGGTGTTGTACGGCTCGGATGATACGGCGCACACCGGCAGCGACGCCGCCGCCAGCACTGCTGCGGTCAGAGATGCTGCAAACCGGCGCATCGCCTGTTTCTTCTTTTGTCTTTGCTGCATTTGTTCTCCTCTCGAATTATTTTTCCAATGTGTTTCCGCCCGGACGCACACATTTTGCCCGTGGGAAACAAGATCTGATTTCCAATCAAAAATATTATATCATATTTTTTGTACAAATACAACAGCAATTTTATTCTTTTTGGAATATTTTTATCCTCTTTGCATTGCCAAAAATCGACGGTTTCGCATGATCTCTCAGCGTTTTTACCGGAAATCCATGTGAAATCTCGTACAAATTGCGGATTGCGCCGGGGCAGTGTTTCATGGTATAATAAAGTATATTACTTCGAATCAGACAGGAGAATGTTTATGAAGAAGAGCGCAAGAATTGCCCTGCACTGTCTGCTGGCAATGGTGCTGACCGTCCCGCTGGCTGCCTGCGGTTCTGACACCAAGGACACCACCCCGAAAAAGGATATGTCCGCCAACACCAGAGAACAGCTGGCAGAACTGGCAAAGTCAGACGAGCGTCTGACCGGAGAACTGGAAAACAAAACCATCAAGTGGATGTCCGACTGGGATATCAACTCGGACGATACCGGAAAGACCACGCCTATCGAACTGGCAGTGTTCCAGGAACGGTACGGCGGACAGATCGAATGGTATCAGACCACCTATGGTTCAAGATATGACAACCTGGCGAACGCCATCAACAGCGACGAGGGCGTAGACTTTTTCTACGGCGGCAACTGGGACGCTTTCCCGAAGGGCGCTGTCCGTGGAATGTTCGTCCCCTATGACAATTACATCGACCTGGATTCAGAGCTGTGGGCAGACGTAAAGGATGCCAACGACGCTATGATGTGGAACGGCGGTCACTATATGGCGATCGTAGAAGTGACCGGCGACAACTGTGCCATTATCTACAACCGCAAGACCATGGACGAAAACGGTCTGGATGACCCGGCAGAGCTGTTCGAAAAGGGCAAATGGGACTGGGACGCTTTCGAGGATATGCTGTCTGAATTTGTGGACACCTCCGATGAGCATTACGGCATCGACAGCTGGTACTTCGAGTCCGGTCTGTCTGCATCCACCGGTGTTCCGTACATCGGTCTGGAAAACGGCAAGCTGGTGAACAACCTGCGGAACGAGGCGATCGAGGACTATCAGAACTGGATGTACGGGCTGTGGCAGTCCGATTACATTGCGCTGGGCGTAGGCGACTATGGCTGGACTTCCCGTGACTATTACATCGGCGAGGGCAAGCTGCTGTTCTATCCCTGCGGTCTGTGGGCGCTGGGCAATGAAAAATCCCAGTGGTCCAAGACATTCGGCGAAGATGTATTCTTTGTTCCTGTCCCCAAGTATGACAAGGCGGACGAGTACTATATTCCCACCAGCGTCAACGCATACTGCTTTGTCAAAGGCGGTCACAATCCGGAGGGCGTGGGCAAGTTCCTGGACTGCTTCCGGTTCAGCAAGATCAGCGACGGCGCACAGGAGATCAGCGATGAACAGTTCGTCAAGGACTATGAGTGGACAGATGAAATGATCGAAATGAAAAACAAGATGAATGAAATGGCGCTGGAAAACCCGGTATTTGACTATTACAACGGCATTTCTTCTGATGTCACGGATATTCTGGACAGCAGCGTCAACGGCATTCGTGCCACATCCAGAGGCGTGCCGTGGAACGAGTCGGTAAACGCCATCTACGACCAGACCCAGAACTTCATTGACGAAGTAAACGAAAAGAATTCTGCGGAATAATATAACAACTCTGAAATATTGCAAAACAGCCGCCGGCAGGTTTTTTCCCCCTGCCGGCGGCTGTTTGCTTTGCAGCTGTTTAATAGTTTCCGGAAGTATCCTCCATCAGCTTGCACTGGATGGTGAATTCTTCAAATGTACCGTTGGGCTGATACCGGCGGCAGCGTGCCTCCATGGTATCGCCGCCTTTCAGTCCGGCAATCGCAGCGTTCAGCGAATCGTAATCATCCACCGCCTCGCCCTGGACGGAAACGATCACATCGTTCACCTGCAGCTCAGTGTTGGCAATGTCACAGTCCTCTGCAATCTCCGTGATCCACACGCCCGACAGGTCGTCGGGAATGGTTTTCATGCCGATCTCATCTGCAAAGTTCTGCTGCACCTCTTCCGGGAGCAGCGAGATAAAGGTAATGCCCACACGCACCCGGTCGGTGACATAACCGTTGTCGATGAGATCCTGCACAATGGGCAGCACCTCGTTGATGGTAATGGCAAAGCCCAGCCCCTCATAGCTGGAGCTGACATATTTCGAAGAGGTGATGCCAATGACCTGCCCGTACATATTGACCAGCGCACCGCCGGAGTTTCCGGGGCTGATGGCGGCATTGGTCTGGATGCAGTTCATGTCGAACCCGGTGGCATCGGAGCGAATCTGACGGTTCAGTCCGGAGACGATGCCGTTTGTCACAGAGCCGGAAAGCCCTGCCGGATTGCCGATGGCAACGACTGCCTCACCCAGCACTACCTCATCGGAATTGCCCATGGTGGCAGCCGGGAAGTCGCTGCCGTCGATCTTGATGACAGCCAGGTCGGTCTTGTTGTCCTTGCCGATCACCTTTGCTGCATATTCTGATTCATCGGACATAATGACCTTGAAAGACTTGCCGTCCGTCAGCACGTGTGCATTGGTGATGATATAGCCGTCCTTGCTGGAAATGATCCCGGAGCCTGTGCCGCTGAGCAGTTCGCCCTTGGCATCGCCGTAGGTCTCGATCTCCACAATGGACGGACGCACTGCCGCCGCCACGCCTTCCACGGTATATGCGCCGTTTTCGTCTGTATTCTCGGCGTTTTTGTCCAGCTCCGGTTTATCCTGCTGCTGGATGATGACCTTTTGGGTATCCTCGTTGACTGTGTCGGAGGATGCCGCAGCCGGGACAGTCTCGCCGTGGCAGTATTTCACCACGTCGCTGCCGATGCAGTAGAGCAATAGCACTACCAGCAGTCCTGCCACGATTTTCAGCCAGAACGCCGTGCGTCTGTCCTTTTTCTCCGGAGACATGGGCGGTTTCTGCGGCACAGGCGGCACCTGCGGCGGTGCCTGCCAGCTGCCCATTTTCGGCGGCTGGTTCTGATACCAGTTGGGGATGGGGTTGTGCATCGGCGGAACCTGGTTCATTGGGGGTACCTGGTGTATCGGCGGCACAGGATTCACAGGCGGCACAGAATTTCCGGGCTGTACCGGGCGCACATTCTGCACCGGCGGCACGGGATTTCCAGGCTGTGCCGGGCGAACGTTCTGCACCGGCGGCACAGAATTTCCGGGCTGTACCGGACGCACATTCTGCACCGGCGGCACGGGATTTCCGGGCTGTACCGGGCGCACGTTCTGCACCGGCGGCACGGGATTCCCGGGCTGTACCGGGCGCACATTCTGCACCGGCGGCACGGGATTTCCAGGCTGTGCCGGACACACGTTCTGTTCCGTTGAGACCGGGTTCACCGGCTTTTCCTGCGACGGATTCTGCTCTGGTGTTGGGAAAGTGTCTGCATTGGCATTGGGGAATGCCTGAGACTGCTGCTCCTGCATGAAAGATTCTCCTTTCAAAAAAACGGACAGTGCCTGCATTTTTTCACTTTGACACTGTCCGTTCTCTTATTCGTTTTCCTGTTCCGGCGGTTCCATGTGCGGCAGGCGCACTTCGAACTCCGTATAGGCATTTTCCTCACTGCGCACGCTGATCTGGGCGTGGTGCAGGTGAATGATCTTTTTCGTAATATCCAGTCCCAGACCCAATCCGGTCTTATCCTGGCTGCGGGAGGCATCCGACTTATAGAACCGCTCGAAGATCTTCGGCAGTTCTTCCTTCGAAATGCCCTTTCCGGTATTGCGGACGGCAAATACCCAGTCATTTTCTTCGTCGGCAAAGGTAAACGTGATCGTGCCGCCGTCATTGACGAACTTCACGGCGTTTTCCACCAGGTTATAAACCACCTGACCGATCAGATCCGGGTCTGCACAGACACGCACCGGCGGACTGTCCAGTCCTTCCACCGCAATATTTCGCTTTTCCAGACGGTTTTCAAACATGAGTATCGTCCGGAATGCGGTATCGTTCAGCGTAAACATACGATAGTTCATCTGAATCGTGCCGGCATCGAACTTGGTCAGATTCAGCATGGAAGTAACCAGCATTTTCAGCCGCTGTACCTCCTGCGAAACAATGGAGAGATACTCCATCCGCTTTGGTTTCGGCACAGTGCCGTCCAGGATGCCCTCTACAAAACCGCTGATAATGGTCATCGGCGTCCGCAGCTCATGGGACACGTTGGACACAAACTGGCGGCTGGACTCTTCGGCTCTGCCGGACTGGCTGCCGATCTGTTCTGCCAGAGATGCCACCTGTTCCAGTTCCGTCCCCACGAAGGAATCCGTGTCAATGGACTGGCTGTAGTCCCCCTGCACATAACGCCGCATTGCTGTCTCCAGCTGTTCCAGCCGGCGGTTGCTGTTCCAGCTGCCGTAAAAGGTCAGAAGCCCGGACAGCAGCAGCATCACGAAAAACAGGATGACCACCAGCAGCATCATGTGTGTGACATACACATTGAGCTGCCGTGTGTAGGACGAGGCAAACATATAATAAGGAACTTCCTCACCGTTCCGCACCAGATAAAACGTTCTGCCACGGGTGAGCATGGGTTCTGCTGCGCTGTGGTCGATCTTTCCGACATTGCTGTCGGTCATATACTCGCCGTCTTTTTGCAAACCGCTGCGCATTTCTGTGCTGAGTTTCAGTTCATCCGCAGAAATGCCGCTGTTTTCGCTGGCATAGATGCAGTCCCCGTCCTGATTGAACAGATAGAGAAAAGCATCTGTCTGCTGGGCGATCTTATCCATATTTTTCGGGATATAGTCCCGGAGCAGATCCTCTCTCGGATTCTGTCTGCTGTATTCCGTGAACTCTTCCGCCATAATATCGCAGGAACGGAGGCAGCTGCCATAGTAATCCTGCTTATATTTTGAGATCGCATAGCCCGAAAGCGACAGCACTGTCACGATCAGCAGAAATGTGACCAGCAGCATCCGGATGAAGAACTTCCGCCAGATGCGCCGCCAGCAATGCTTGCCTTTCCGGCTTTGTTCTGGTTTTTCCACGGGACTTATTCGTCTTCTTCAGACTCGAACTTATAGCCTACGCCCCAGACAGTCTTCAGAGACCACTTGTCCGAAACGCCTTCCAGCTTTTCACGCAGACGCTTGATGTGTACGTCAATGGTACGGGAGTCACCGTAGTACTCAAAGCCCCATACCTCATCCAGCAGCTGGTCACGGGTGTAAACACGGTTCGGGTTGGATGCCAGATAGAACAGCAGTTCCAGTTCTTTCGGCGGTGTGTCTACAACCTTGCCGTCTACACGCAGCTCATAACGAGTCATGTTGACAGACAGCTTGTCATAGCGTACTTCCTTGACCTCGGACTCTTCCGGAGAATTGCCCACACGTCTTGCGATTGCCTTGATACGTGCGATGACTTCCTTGGTGTCGAACGGCTTTACAATATAGTCGTCTGCGCCCAGTTCCAAACCCAGCACCTTATCAAAAGTATCGCCCTTTGCGGTGATCATGATGATCGGCACGCTGGACTTCTTACGAACCTCACGGCAAACCTGCCAGCCGTCCAGTGTGGGCAGCATAACATCCAGCAGGATGATGTCCGGCTTCAGTGCGTTGAACTTCACCAGGGCCTCTTCGCCGTCATAAGACAGAATTACGCTGTAGCCTTCGTTTTCCAGGTACATCCGCAGTACGTCACAAATATTCGGGTCATCGTCAACAACAAGAACTTTTTCCAATGCCATAACTTTTCACGCCTTCCTCAATAATCGGGCAGCACCGCTCCGGTGACTGCCATCAGGGTTTTCTGATTTCTTCCCAGAGTCGGTCTGCATCCGGACATATCTCCTATTAAAATAAGATATCTATGAACAAACACAGAACCGATTCCCGGACAGCGTCGCAGCTTTTGCTGTCGAACGCCGTCATTTATCCTTGCAAGTATCATTATACTATAGCACTGTGATTGATAGGTGTATATTATATTTCTAAATTATCTCTAAAACGTAAAATGTGAAGATTATGATTTCACAGCGTGTATTTGTTAGTTGATTTTTTCGCCGAAACAGATTTTCGAGGGATTTTTCAAGATTTGCTATCATCTATTTTGTGGATATGCCTATATTCCGTATCTTTTGCAGTTTCATTTTTGTGGAATTATCTGAATTTGCAGAAAATCGCACAAAAGCCCTTGATTTTTTCTGAAAACTTGGTAAAATAGATATTAGCACTCAGAGATATTGAGTGCTAACACATTTCGAAAACAAGTGATAACGTGAAGTTACAGGAGGAATGGATCATGACAATGAAACCGTTGGCAGACAGAGTACTGATTAAAGTAGAAAAAGAACAGGAAGAAAAGACCGCAGGCGGTCTGGTACTGGCAACCAAGAATCCGGCAGGCGTTCCCGCAAAGGGCAAGGTCGTTGCCTGCGGCGAAGGCAAGTTTTCTCCCAAGGGCGCTCGTATCCCGATGGAAGTCAAGGTGGGCGACACCGTTCTCATCAGCCACAGCGCTGGTCAGACCATCAAGCTGGACGGCGAAGAGCTGACACTGGTATATGAGAGCGAGATCCTCGGCATTACCGAATAAAACCGAATCCAATCAAAAGTACATTTTCGAAAAGGAGTTTTGAATCATGGCGAAAGATATTAAGTATAATGCAGACGCAAGAGACGGTCTGATCGCAGGCATCGACAAGCTGGCAGACACCGTAAAGATCACACTGGGACCGAAGGGCAGAAACGTTGTTCTGGACCGTGAATTCGGCGCACCGCTGGTTACCAACGACGGCGTGACCATCGCAAAGGACATCGAACTGGAAGATCCGTTCGAGAACATGGGCGCACAGCTGGTTCGTGAAGTTGCCACCAAGACAAACGATGCTGCCGGCGACGGTACAACAACTGCTACCGTTCTGGCACAGGCAATCATCCACGAAGGCGCAAAGAACATTGCAGCCGGCGCAAATCCGATGGTACTGCGCAAGGGTATCGCAAAGGCAGTAGAAACCGCTGTCAAGGTCATCAAGGATAATTCCAAGGTCGTTAACGGCACTGAGGATATTGCAAGAGTTGCCACCATCTCTTCCGCAGATGAGAATGTGGGCAAGCTGATTGCTGAGGCAATGGAAAAGGTTTCTACCGACGGCGTTATCACCATTGAAGAGGGCAAGACCGCTGAGACCTACAGCGAAGTGGTTGAAGGTATGCAGTTCGACCGTGGCTATATGTCCCCGTATATGATTACCGACCGTGAGAAGATGAAGGTCGTTTATGATGATGCACTGGTATTCATCACCGACAAGACCATCAGCAACATCCAGGATATCCTGCCGATGCTGGAACAGATCGTAAAGATGGGCAAAAAGCTGCTGATTATCGCCGAGGATATCGAGGGTGAGGCACTGACCACCATCATTCTGAACAACCTGCGTGGTACTTTCAAGTGCGCTGCTGTCAAGGCTCCGGGCTTTGGCGACAGAAGAAAGGAAATGCTCCAGGATATCGCAATCCTGACCGGCGGTACTGTCCTGTCCTCTGACCTGGGCATGGAACTGGCTGACGCAAGCGTTGAGATGCTGGGCAAGGTTAGCCAGGCTGTTATCGACAAGGAGAACACCATCCTGGTCGGCGGCGCAGGCACTTCTGAGGCGATCCAGGAGCGTATCGCAGAGATCAAGAATCAGATCGCTGCATCCACTTCTGACTTCGACAAGGAAAAGATGCAGGAGCGCATCGGCAAGCTGTCCGGCGGCGTAGCTGTTATCAAGGTCGGCGCTGCAACCGAAGTTGAAATGAAGGAAAAGAAGCTGCGCATTGAGGACGCGCTGTCCGCAACCAAGGCAGCTGTAGAAGAGGGCATCGTTGCCGGCGGCGGCACAGCACTCATTAATGCAATCCCGGCAGTAGAAAAGCTGGTTCCGTCTCTGGACGGCGACGAAAAGACCGGCGCAAAGATCGTTCTGCGCGCTCTGGAGGCTCCGCTGCGTCAGATCGCTGCAAATGCTGGTCTGGAAGGCAGCATCATCGTGGATAAGATCCGCCGCAGCCGCAAGGTTGGCTATGGCTTTGATGCTTACAACGAGACCTACTGCGATATGATGGCAAACGGTATCGTTGACCCGACCAAGGTTACCAGAAGCGCACTCCAGAATGCTGCATCCATCGCATCTATGGTTCTGACCACAGAGAGCGCTGTTGCAAACATTCCGAAGGATGAGCCGGCAGCCGCAGCTCCGGCAGCAGGCGGCATGGGCGGTATGTATTGATCCGCTGAATCAAGCAAGCCAGGCATAACACAACAAATAACAAAGCGGAACATGGGCGTTTGCCTGTGTTCCGCTTTTTGTTGTATGCAGATAGAAACACCGCCCGGAATGGATGTTCGCATTCCGGGCGGTGTTTGTTTTATTGCTTGATAATGGTACTTACTGTCCCCGTTTCTGTGCCTTGTTCAAGAAACGGTCTGCGTCCACCAGAAAGCGCTTGTGCGTGCCGGAGCCGATCACGCCCACGCCGTCCTCTGCGGTCACGTGGTATGAGATCTCTCTGCCGCTGACGCCGGTGATCTCTGCGGTTGCAGTAACAGTCAGACCCTCCGGCGTTGCTGCATCGTGGCTGATGTCCAGCTTTGTGCCGACTGTGGTCTCGCCCTCACTGAGAAACGGTGCAATGGCATTGCAGGCAGCCTCTTCCATGAGCGCTGCCATCATCGGTGTGGCAAACACCGGCAGCGAACCGCTGCCCACGGTCAAAGCCAGATTGGTCTCATCGACCTTGACGCTGGCAGTGCCTTTACTTCCAATTGTGATCGGTTCCATAACAATTCTCCTCTTCCTTTTACAGGAACTTAGTCCGTTGTGGTTTCTGTGGTATCTTCTGTGGGATCCGGCAGCACATCCAGTGCGCTGGGGGAAATGATGTCACCCAGGATTCGGTCATATGTCAGAGTGTCCAGCTTTTTGTCCGCCTCCTGCATGGGCATATAGTTAGTGGAATATACCGGCTCGACCTCCATCTCGTTCATCATGGACTGGGTAAAGCTGTCTCTCGGCGCATCGATCAGATCCATGACCAGATACGGTGCATAGAAGGCAGAAACCGCCTCCGTGGGGAGCGAGCTGGTATCCAGACCGTAGTTGTTCCACAAAATGTAGCGCTGCTCATACAGCGTGCTGCAGTTTTCACTGGTGATGTTCAGCTGGCTGTAGATGCCGTCGTCTCCACGCAGGGACGGGAAATGGTCACCGACAAACAGCACGATGGTCGGCTCGTCGATCTGAGAAAGCCGTTCCAGGAAGTCTGCCAGTCCGTCTGCGGAATGCTGCAGCCGGCTCAGATAGTTGACAAATTCGTCATCGCTGTCCCCGTCTGTATAGGGCTGGTGGTTCTGCATGGTTGTTGCATGAACATACAGCGGCTCATCGGTAGAGGCGATCAGTGATTCGATCTGGTTGTAAACTACGTTGTCGTCGATGTACTCGCCGTAGGTGGTGGTCGGAACGGTGAAGTCATCCTCGAAGATCATGGTGTCAAAATTGAACTGTCCATAGATCCGCTTGCGGCTGTAAAAGCTGCTCTGGAACGGATGGACATACGCCGTGGAATAACCCCAGCTCTTATAGTAAGACGGCACAGTGGGCTGCTGCCGGGTGAGCAGCATACGCTGCGGCATATTGGGGTCATTCAGCGACTTTACCGGCAGACCGAACAGCAGCTCAAATTCTGTCCGGACGGTATAGCTGGCATAGGTCGGCACGATCAGTGTACCCTCTGTTCCCATAGAAGCGGCTCTGTCCAGTCCGGAATAGTAGGAGTCCAGATCGGTGTAGCCCAGCTCTGCCAGCTTATCGGAAAATGCACGGAAATCCGCAAAGGATTCCGACATGATCTCTACCACATTGGGCTTTACGCCGTTATCGAAGTCCAGATCCGGCACTTCCTTTGACAGATACTGCTTGACGGTATCGTCGCTGTCTTGTTTATAGTCGTCCGGCTCTTCCAGCTGGTTGGACAGATTCTCAGAACCGGTCTGCATAAAGAACGCCAGAAAGCCGTTGTTGTCGAACTTTTCATTTAAGATAAAGGTATTGTCCGCCTCTTTGGTGTCCAGACCGAACAGCGCATAGACCGGCTGGGAAACTGCCGGAACAGTCACCACCATAACACAGGCGATCAGACAAGCCAGCCCCGGCGCCAGGCGCTTGCGCAGCTTGATACGCATTTTCAGCCGTGGATTGAACCAGAACGCCAGCAGGATAAAGGCGGCGCAGATGCTGATGTACAAGACCAACCTGGGCGTGATCTTGATGTAGGCGAACGAGGTCAGACTCTTTACGCTGCGGAACAGCTTCATGTCCGTCATAATCAGATGGTTGCCGTTGGTGTTATACTTGAATAGCTCCGTGATACTCAGCGCCATGTACAGGATGCTCTCCAGCAGCATGGAGAACCACCCGGAGCGGAACAGCAGCAGCGCTCCCACAAAGATCAGCCCGGCAATCAGCACGTTAAACAGCATGATGGTGGGATGATCGGTGATGAACAATACCAGCTTGCTGGGGTATTTGTCCTGGTTCAGCTCCGCCATGCACACAATGAAGATCGGATACAGGATCAGCAGCAGCCGGTTGGTCATAGGATAGCGCAGCGTATTATACGAACGTTTCTCATGCACAGAGCAGAACCACGCCCGAACGGAAGAAAAGCAGTTATGCCATGTCATATGTTCTTTCATGTCTCAATTATCACCTTTGTTTCGAAACGAATTGCGAAAAGGCAGTGGTTTCCCCTGCCTCGACATTACATTACTATAACATAAATTTGCGGTTTCTGCAAGCGCTCTCATCAAAAACTCACCTAATTTTCACGGAATTTGTACATTCCATCGAAAAAAGTCAGCGGCAAAACACGGTTTTGTGCAAGTTGCAGAGGACAAATTTCCCGTATTTGGGTGCAAATCGACACTTTCTCTGCCGCCTGTCAGCCGCACCAGAAACCGCCGTTCACCGGGATATCCTGTCCGGTGATATACGCCGCCCGGCCGGACACCAGAAAGCGCACCGCATCCGCCACATCCTCCGGTTTTCCCAGCCGTCCCAGAGGTGTTTCCTCTGCCAGTTCGTCCAGGGTCTCCTGGGGCAGATGGGCGACCATATCCGTGGCGATCGTCCCCGGCGAGACCGCATTCACCCGGATGCCGGACGGCCCCACTTCCTTCGCCAGCGCACGGGTAAACGCCAGCACAGCGCCCTTTGTGACGGAATAGTCCACCTCACAGGATGCGCCGGTCTCGCCCCACATGGACGAAATATTCACAATGCACCCGGTGTGCCGGGAAATCATGGACGGCAGCAGCAGCCGGCTCAGTTCCACCACGGCAGTGAGATTTACCGCATAGAGCCGCCGCACCTGTTCCGGCGGCATACACTGAAACAGGTTGATGTAGGAACAGGCGGCATTGTTTACCAGAACGTCCACCTGTCCCAGCTGTTCCAGGACTGTCTCTGCCAGCCGGGGCAGCATCTCTGTCTGCGCCAAATCTGCGGCAATGGGGATCACACCGCAGGACGCCGCCAGCGACGCCATTTCCTCCTGGCTGCGGCAGTAGACTCCGGCAACACGATAGCCGTCCTCCGCCAGTCCCCGTGCCACCGCCGCACCGATGCCACGGGATGCACCGGTCACCAACGCTGTTTTCAGCATATGCAGCACCTCCTGTAAATACAAATCCTGCTTGGGCAACACCGCACAAAGCTTGTGCGTAAGATGCGAAGCCGGATTTTTCGGCAGAT
>SAMEA104315423__coassemble_1662_pt1 | contig 80077 bp, 67 predicted proteins | sample SAMEA104315423__metabat2_low_PE_024 | metagenome-assembled genome bin SAMEA104315423 (sample SAMEA104315423) | gut metagenome | biome: Monkey gut; feature: monkey-associated habitat; material: faeces | place: China | collected 2013 | reverse complement strand
TCCTGAGTTAAACCTCTGCTTTTTCTTAATTCCTGTAATTTTTCATTGAATTCCAAATCATAACCTCCAAATCAGCTCTTTTTCTTTTCACATAGTAAAACAAATGCTTTATACATACAAAATAAACCGACACTTAAAAGCACACCACCGATTATATCAGTAAACCAATGAACACCGGAAATCAGTCTGCCAATTACCATAAAAGCCGAAAATGCGACAGTCAGAACACATATAATTCTTTTGGCAGAAGTGTTTTTCAGTCTTCGGTTCATCTGTTCAGCAAGTGTCGGCATAACACTTAAAACAAGAAGTGTTGTTGATGAAGGATATGACGCCTCCATAATCCCATTAATAAGAACAGGTCTGTAATTGACAGGAATCATTTCAAAAACAGCATAACCAATTATCACTAAAATGTAATAAATGCCTAAAACAATAATGTCACAGTCTACTTTCAAAAGACTTCTTCTCTTAATAAGCTGACATAATCCAAGCACACCGAATCCTATGCAGACGAAAAGCGGTACAAGTCCCAGCCAGTCGGTAATGGTGTAAATTGTCATATGTACACCTGTAAGCTTATGAAACCAGCTGTTAAATGCCGCAAAGCCTATATCAGTTCCGTTTTGTCCGACTGGTTGTACATCCACAATCTGAATCAATAATGTCCACAATACAAATGCCCCAAGGAATGCTGCTCCCGATAATAAAAATCTTTTTCCGTTCTTTTTCATTTTTCTATGTCCTTTCAATTTGAATTTTACCTTTCGGCTGATTCAAAGTATATCATCGGGCATAGAAAACAACAAGAATCCCGCTGTCACATAACTGATACGATTAGTAACATTCCCGAAATTACGTTGTTTTTTCTCTGATACGTTCCGTATCATTCGCATAAATGCGTGGTTTTCCTTACTTTGTATATATAACCATAAAACTTTTACCATTTACAATATCCCGTACATCCATTTTTTCAAAGCCTGTTTTTTTACCGAAGTCTATAAGTTCAGCGGGTTCATACTTATTAAACCCTTTTTCCGTAAATGATGAATCTCCGAACCATTCCTTTGTGTACACAACATTATAAAATGATTTTCCGGGTTTCAGTACCCGTCTTATTTCTGACAAACCCTAACAGCGTCATTCCAAAAATATATTGTATTTATTGACGAAACGCCTGAAAGCATATTCTCTTCATAGGGAAGATTACAGCAATCTCCGGTTTCAAGAAAAAGCTGATTGTTTTCAAGTGCTTTTCTGTTTCGCTTTGAGGCAGTTTTTTTCATATCTTCTGAAATGTCAATGCCATACATAACCTACTGACATAAAACTATATAAATTCATAATCTGAATCCCTGTTAAAATTACTATTCTAATTTACATTAACCCTATTTTAAACTGTATTGCCAACAAATCTCCCCACTCAGCCACACAGCCTCAAAACAACATAAAATAGGCGTTTCAAGGCAGTTTGACAACAAATCTGCCGTTTTAATCAAATCTGCACACAAATTTTGCGTTCTGGGTTGGGTGTGTACATCTGATGACAGTTTTCAGCCTGTTTCGTTATGTTTCCACGGACTGATTTTATGGGGATAGATGAGTGTGTAAAATTGCTATATGCCCACAAACCTCGCAGAATAGGGCTTTTTAGCCTTCATTTCTTGACAGCAGAACTACGCACTCAACGTGCCCCGTCCCCGGAAACAAATCCACCGGCTGCACCCGTTCTGCCGCATACCCCATCCGGCTCAGCATTGCACAGTCTCTGGCTGCCGTTGTGGCGTTGCAGGAAATCATCACGATTCGCTCCGGCTGCATCTGCACCATCGCCCAGAGCGCTGCCTCATCGCATCCCTTTCTGGGCGGATCGACGACGATCACATCCGGCGCAGTCCCCTGTTCCGCCAGCTTTCCGGCAATGCTGCCTGCATCGCCGCAGAAAAACGCCGCATTTTTCACGCCAGCTCTCGCAGCATTTTCCTTTGCATTCTCCACAGCCTCTGGAACAATTTCCACGCCAACCAATTCCGACACCGCATCTGCCATAGACAGCCCGATCGTTCCGGCGCCGCAGTACAAATCCAACAGCCGTTCTTTCCCCGTCAGCTGTGCAAATTCTTTTGCCGCACCATAAAGCCGCTCTGCCTGTATGGTATTCACCTGGTAAAACGACTCCGGCGAAAGATCAACAGCATTGCCGCACATGGTGTCCGTAATGGTATCTTTTCCCCACAGCGTTTCCGTGGAATCTCCCAGAATCACATTGGTTTTCTTCGGGTTGCAGTTCATGCTGATACTCTTGATCTGCGGATACTGCTCGGTCAAAATCTCAACTAACGGCATCAGCTTTTTCCGAATTGGCTTGCGCACGATAAAGCAAACCATCACCTCTCCGGAATGCTGTCCGCACCGCAGATACAAGTGCCGCATATCCCCTTTTCCGCTGGATTCATTGTATACTGAAATCGAATTGCGCCGCACAAACTCCAGCACTGTACCGGCAATTTTCCCAAACAATTCCGGCTGCAGCAAACAGTCCTTCACCGAAATCACCCGATGACTTCTCCGGGCAAAAAAGCCCAGAATCGGCTGTCCTGTTTTGTCCAAAGCGAACGGATACTGCGCCTTGTTGCGGTATCTGGTACGGGACTCAGCGCCCAGAATCGGCAAAAATTCCGGAGAAAGCTTTCCCAGTCTAATAAAAGCATCCTGCACCGCCTTTTCTTTCACACGCAGTTCTGCATCATACGTGATATGCTGAAACAGACAGCCGCCGCACTGGGATAAATCACAGGCAGGCACAATGCGGTCTGCCGAAGGCTCCAGCAGTTCTTCCACGATCCCAAAGGCATAGCTCTTCAGTACTTTTACGATGCGCACCCGAATCCGGTCACCCACTGCGGTGTGCGGCACAAACACTGCCATATTGTCCACCCGACAGACACCGCTGCCTTCCGTGGTCATGTCTATGATTTCTGTTTCAAAAATGTCGTTCTTTTTCAAATTTCCATCGCCTCGTATTGAAAAACCTGTTCTGCATTTTCACATACCCTTGCACAGAACAGGTTTTTGATTGATTTACAGCGTGCCGGCTGTCACAGTATATCCCGCACCGGCACAGCATTCTTGTTTCCCATCAGAAATTCGAGCCGTTCCAGCCCCAATTCTCCGTACACATATAGCTTACATAAATTCTGTCTGTTGGAATTTTTAGTGTATCCAGCAGAATTCCGGTAATGTTGCTGGTCAGCGTATTCAGCGCATTGGACGATGCTTTTCCGTACAGCTGAACCTCTACCATTGCTGCCGGCGCATCTGTTCCCTGAAAGAAAAGCTGCTTGTCGCCCTCTGTCTCCACCATCAGCCAGTTCTCCGTTTTTCCGGGAACTGCTGTAATTGCAAGTCCAAGATGTGTCTTAATATTTTTTGCCTGTTCGTCTGTGATTGCTGTATTTGTCTGAACATGAATAAATGGCATATCTGTACTCCTTTTTACTCCGTTTCCTGTTCCCGAATCCGCTCGCAGATCTCCCGTACCTGCTCTTTCTTCTGCATCAGCTGGTCAAACTGACGGATATACTCATAGGGAAACTTATAGTTATGGATTCGTGTGATTCTGCCGCAGGGTTCTACCAGCTTTGTGGACGCACCGCATCCAGCGCCAAAAATGGACTGACTCTCATCCATAATAAGGATGTTGTACAGCGATTCCTTTCCTGCACGGGCATATCCCACGTTTTCCTGGTTGTCAATGGTGTTCTTCTGCCGGTACATATAATAGGGCGCATAGCCGTGTTCCGGCAGACGGCGCATACTCTCCTGCACCATCTGTTCCACCGGGTTATGTACCTGACTCTCTCCCTCAGCAAAAAGATTTGCCGCCCGTTTCAGCGTCAGCGCATGAACAGTAATGCTGTCCGGGTCTAACGCCAGGATCTTCTCCAGGGTATCATGAAAGCCCTCCGGTGTATCCCCTGGCAGTCCGGCAATGAGATCCATATTGATATTGTCGAATCCTGCCGCACGAGCCATCCGGAATGCCTCCATCGTCTGCGCCGTAGTATGCTTTCTTCCAATAGTTTCCAGCACGCTGTCCTGCATAGTCTGCGGATTGACAGAAATACGATCAACCCCGAACCGTTTCAGTGTTTTCAGCTTTTCCGGGGTAATGGTATCCGGTCTGCCAGCCTCAACGCAGTATTCCCGCAGATGCGAAAGGTCAAAATTGTCCTGCACAGCCGTCAGTACCTGTTCCAGCTGTTCCGCCGTCAGCGAAGTTGGCGTACCGCCGCCGAAATAGACCGTATCCACCAGCAAATCCTGTTCCCGTACCAGCTGTCCCCAGATCACCAGTTCTTCGCACAGCTTTTCCAGATATCCCGGAATCAGCTTGTGCGCCTGTTCTATGGAATGGGATACAAAGGAACAATAGCTGCAGCGTGTGGGACAAAACGGAATCGACAAATACAAACTGATGCCACGCTTTGGCGTTTTCTCCAAAAGCGGCTGCTGTACGATCGCCGTATCGTAGACCAAAGACAGCTTTTCCGGGGAAATCCAGAACTTCTCATGGAGTTTCTCACAGACCTCCTCTTTGGTATACCCTTTGCCCAGATAAGGCTGCACCTTTTTTACCGGACGAATCCCCGTCAGCAAGCCCCACGCCGGATGCAGATCTGTGATCTGTTCCAGCAGCCGGAACAGCATGGCACTGAACCGGTATTCGCACAGCTGCTTGTCTGTTTCCGGCGAACAGGCCGGGAAAAACTGCTCCTGCTCCAGCGTCTTTCCCAGGTACTGCACCCGGACAAAAAAGCGGCTCTGACTGCCCTGCTGTTCCAGCGTGAGAACAGCACCCTCTTCTGCATCCTCCGGCAGCTGCGCCGTATCATAGAGAAACGTAAACTTTCGAATCGGCAGGAAAATCTTGCAGATACATTCGATTTCATATTTCAGCGTGTGTCCCGAAAAGACAACGGGAAACGGCTTTGTCAGATTGGTTTCAACATTTGGCATGAATTATAGTCCTCGCATCGTTGGATTGTGTTCCTTTTCAAAAGAAAGTGTCGATTCTTCATTATGCCCCGGCAATACCCGAAAATCGCCCTCCAGCGCTTTCAGTTTCCGGAAAGATTCCAGCATCTGTGCATCGCTGCCGCCTGGAAAATCCGTTCTGCCACGGGACATCCGGAACAGTGTGTCTCCGGTGTACAGCACATCTCCGCTTTGCAGGCAAACGCTGCCCGGTGTATGCCCCGGTGTATGAATCACCGTGAACGTATTGTCCCCGAATTGGAGCGTGTCGCCGTCCTCCACCGTTTTCCATTCCTGAACCGGCTGAAACGGCTGGGTAGACAGCCAGTCGCCCAGATTGGCACGGCTGTCAGTCAGCATATTTGCATCAAGAGAATGCACATAGACCGGAATCTGATACTTTTCCCGTACCTGCTCCACACCGGCAATGTGATCGTAATGCCCGTGCGTCAGCAGAATTGCCACGGGTTCCAGCTGCATCATTTCCAGACGGCGGAACACGATGGGCGCATCACCGCCGATATCCACGATAACACACTTCTTGTTGCCTACTTCCTGGATATAACAGTTCGATGCCAGCTCTCCCAGCATCAGCGTTGTAATTTTCATTGCAGCCACCTCACTTTTTTGCACGTTCCACAGAGATCACGCCCCGGATCTTCCGCAGCTTATCCATGATTGCCTGGAGCTGATCTGTTCCGGCAACCTGGACGCTCGCCTCAAAAATCGCATTGCCGTTGCGCAGATTCCGGGATGACGAATGCACGATCAGAATATGTGATTCCGAGAGAATCTTCGTAATATCAAACACCAGTCCCACACGGTCTGATGCGATCACTTCGATGCCGGTAGGAATCAGCGCAGAAGTGTTGTTCGTCCACTGCACCGGCAGCCAGCGTGCCATTTCCTCCGGGTTGTTCCGTTTCAGTGCCGCCTGGTAATTGACGCAGTTTTTCGTATGCACGGAAATGCCGTGTCCCCGTGTGATAAAGCCCACGATATCATCGCCCGGCAGCGGATTGCAGCACTGCGCAAACTTGAATACGCAGTCGTCGATCCGATCCAGGACAATACAGTCCTTGCCGGATGGTGTCTCCGTCTGCATCACCGGTGCAACCGGATTTGTCTCTTCTTCCTCTGCGCCGTGCGATTTCACATACAGTTCTTTCAGTCTCGGCATGATCTTGGACAGCATGACGCCGCCGTATCCGATCGAGGCGTAGAAGTCCTCCAGCGTGTCGCAGTTGTGCCGTTTCAGATCATCTGCCAGGAATGTACCCCATTCCGTTTCCGGCAAATTGATGTGACAGCGCTTGAACTCCTGCTCCAGATTCGCCTTGCCGGTAGCGATATTCTCTTCCCGGCATTCTTTCTTGAACCAGGAACGAATCTTGGACTTTGCCTCGTTGGTCTTGACAATACCCAGCCATGCACGATTGGGTCCCTTGTTGGGGTCTTTGCTGGTCAGGACTTCGCAGATCTGTCCCGTCTGGAGCGGATAATCCAGCGGAACCATCTTGCCGTCCACCTTGCCGCCGATGGTCTTGTGTCCGATTTCCGTGTGGATGCGGTATGCAAAGTCGATCACCGTTGAGCCAACCGGCAGAGAGATAGAATCGCCACGGGGTGTCATTACCACAATATCCTCTGGAGACAGGTCATTCTTGATGGCACGGACAATTTCTTCTACGTCGTCCGAGGTCTGCTGTGCTTCAATTACCTTGCGCACCCATGCCAGACGCTCTTCCATCTTATCCTTGCCCTGGATGCCCTCTTTGTACTTCCAGTGGGCAGCGATGCCGTATTCCGCAGAGACGTGCATATCCCAGGTGCGAATCTGAATCTCAAAAGGAATGCTCTCCCGTCCCAGAACTGTGGTGTGCAGGGACTGATACATATTGGACTTCGGCGTAGAGATATAGTCCTTGAACCGGTTCGGCAAAGGCCGGAACATATCATGAACGATGCCCAGCACCATATAGCACTCTGCAACCGTAGAGACAATGACACGGACAGCATACTTGTCATAGATCTCATCCATGCCCTTGTGGTTGACATAGACCTTCTTGTAAATGCCGTAGATGCTCTTGACACGTCCCTCGATGATCGGTTCTTTCGCAAAGTGTTCCTGTGCCAGGCGTTTCCGGATACGTTCCTTAATGGATTCGATGAACTTTTCCCGTTCATCCTTTTTGATCTCCATAATATGTTCGATTTCCGAATACGCATAGGAGTCCAGGTAATAGAACGCCAGGTCTTCCAGCTCGTCCTTTACAGTACGGATTCCCAGACGGTGTGCGATCGGCGCATAGACATTCATGGTTTCCAGCGCAATGCGGCGCTGTTTTTCCGGCGGCAGGAATTTCAGTGTACGCATATTGTGAATGCGGTCTGCCAGCTTGATAATCATGACACGGATGTCATGGGACATGGCAAGCAGAATCTTCCGGACATTCTCCGCCTGCTGCTGTTCCTTGTCAAAAATCGGAATGCGGTTCAGTTTGGTGACGCCGTCCACCAGCATCGCCACATCCTGTCCGAACTTCTTCCGGATATCATCCAGCGTATATTCTGTATCCTCTACCACATCATGGAGCAGTCCCACGCAGATCGTATCCGTATCCATTCCCAGATCCAGCAGAATATCTGCCACCGCCAGCGGATGGATAATATACGGTTCTCCGGAAGAACGTTTCTGCCCGGCGTGCGCCTTTTCTGCCAGCTGATACGCAGACAGGATCTTGCTCAGATCGTACTGTTTATCCGTTGCAAGAATCTTCTTCGCCAGATCCGAGATCGTGACCTCATTCTGAGGAATCTGCGGTTTATCCTGTGCAGCCGAACGCACATCTCCGCTTGTGTTTTCCTGTGTCATACAACATCCGCTCCTTTTTTCTGTAATCCCTGCAGCAGGACGGAACTTTGGAGATTCACCTTTTCCTTTACCGGATTCCGGTGTACCCGCTGTGTCCAGAGATCCTGCTGCACCAATCCCAATTCCGAAAAAATATCCAACGCCAGCCGAAGCTTGCAGTAGTTCATCTGCGGCAGATCCTGCACGCTCCCGAACAGCCCATCCAGCGCAATATCCGTCTGAGGGATCCGCTGATAGATCTGCACCAGCACATCTCTTGCCGGTGTAATTGCCGGATAAAAGTTCTGCTGCAATGCCTCGCCGCGGCAAAATTGTTCATATGTACTCTGTGCGGCAAAATATTTCGCCTGTTTCAGACCGCTTTTCCGATAGTCCTTGACGATCACAGAAAGCTGCGGTCTGCCCTGAAAACTGCCCACCTCTATGTTGACCAGAAAATCGCAGATATCGCCGTTTTTCAGCGTCACATCCTCCGGTTTCGTCCGGAACAGCAGCAGATCCATTGCCATGCCGCCGTAAGTAATTTTAAGCTTGGAATGCGTTCCGCCGGACAGCGGCTGGATGCCCTGCATCACCGCATGACAAAATGCAAACACCGGCGTAGGATTCCCCTCACCGAAAGGCGCAAGCACCGACAGGCTGGTGATGTTTTCCATGGTGATCTCCTGGGGCATCAGCAGCCGGTCTGCCTCTAAGGTCAGCACCGGCATGGTGGGATGTGCCTCTTTTGCATAGTGCTGCACTGCCTTTCGGAACAGTTCCACGTGGTCTGCCGGCAGAGAAAAACCGCCTGCGCCGGGGTGACCGCCGTACCGGGACAGCAGATCACTGCAGGCATGGAGACAGCGAAATGCAGAGAATTCGCCGAACGACCGCATTGACCCTCTCGCCTGATCGCCTTCTATGGTAATCAGAATGGTCGGCTTGCCGAACTGCTCTTCCAGACGGGATGCCGCAATGCCGATAACGCCGTGATGCCAGTTTTCTCCGGCAAATACCAGTACACGCTCTTTCAGCAGCTGCGGCTGTTCTGCCGCCTGCAAAGCGATCTCTTCCAGGATTCTGGATTCCTCCGCTTTTCTCGCCTGGTTACGTCGTTCCAGCTCTTCTGCCAGTTCTGCCGCCTCATCCGGATCTTCACACAGCAGCAGTTCCACCGCCGTTTTCGGAGAGCCGAACCGTCCGGCGGCGTTGATTCTCGGTGCAATGCCGAATGCAATGGAAGTAGAAGTAAACGCCTTTCCCGTCAGTCCGCTTTTGTCCAGGAGTGCCAGCAGTCCGGGACGCTCTGTGTTCGCCAAAAGCCGCAGTCCCAGCTGCACCAGATAACGGTTTTCGCCAGAAAGCGTCACCACATCTGCCACAGTTGCGATTGCCGCCAGTTCCCCGAACTGTTCCAGCGCCATTGCCGTATCGCCGCCGTCCAGCGCTGCCACCAGTTTCAGCGCCACGCCTGCGCCGCAGAGGTCGTGAAACGGCGAAGTGTCGTCTGTCCGGTGTGCGTCCACGATTGCCGCCGCTCTCGGCAGCATTTCCAGCGGCTGGTGGTGGTCTGTGATGACCAGCGTCATGCCCAGCTCTGCGATCAGTTCCGCCTCTTCCAGTGCTGTGATGCCGTTGTCCACCGTAACGATCAGTTCCACGCCGTCCTCGTGCATTTCCCGGACTGCATTGGTATTCAGCCCGTATCCCTCATCCCGTTCCGGAATGCGATAGGTCACATTTGCGCCCAGTTCCAGCAGATAGGAGTACAGGATCACCGTGGCTGTTACACCATCACAGTCATAGTCTCCGTAGATGCAGATGCGGCTGCCGTTGTCCAGTGCCTGGTTAATGTAATCCGCCGCCGTTTCCATATCTGCGGTGAGAAACGGATCTGCCAGACCGTCACACTGTAAAAACGCTGCCGCTTCCTGCACATTGTGCATTCCACGGGATGCCAGAACCTGTGCACACAGCATGGACAGATCGCTGCCGCTCCGGATCTGTTTTGCCGCCTCTTCCGGCGGCTGGTGAATCAGCCACTTCTTCATGCTCTTTCCTCCTGCTGACATAGTGTCTTACTTTATATTATACCCGAAAAAGTGACAAATTGCAATACCGGGAAGAAAAAAATCGTTTTTCCGTCCTGTTCTCTGCATTTCGAAGAACACTGCGTAAAGCTTGTGCCTCAGATATGCCTTATCCAGCGTTTCTTTAACACACTGGACACAAAAAGAACCAGTAAAACCGAAGAAGTTGTGCTATACTAAAAAGAAAAACTTTCTGTGTCCACGGAAACAAAAAGGCAGTTTCCGGAAACACATCCGAGAAAAGGAGTCCGTATTATGGAAATCACACCGTATACCCGCATGGTATTTTACCATGAGACAGACCGCATGGACATCGTAAACCACTCCAACTACATCCACATGGCAGAAGAGGCAAGAGTTGATTTCATGGACAAGATCGGCGTCGGCTATAACCAGATGGAAGAAGAAGGCATTATGCTGCCGGTGCTGGGCGTCACCTGTGAATACAAGCACTCCCTGCACTTCGGTGAGCATCTGGCAGTTTACACCTACATCACCAAATACAACGGTTTCAAGCTGGAACTGCGGTATGATATCCTCTGCGTGGAAACCGGGCAGCTTTGTGCAGTTGCCACCTCTTCCCACTGCTTTACCAACACAAAGATCAAGCCCATGCGCATCCGGGACAAATTCCCGGAGATGCACGCCTTTTTCCAGAAGGCAATGGAAGTCACTTATCCGGAACACTAAAACTTTGACTTACAGAATACAGCAAAAGGCAGCCATGAACGCATTTCAGCGTTTTCACGGCTGCCTTTTTTCAATGTGTGCTTATTTCTTCCAGCAGATGCAGAAGTACGTGATACCCGTACATTTTCTTAGATAGAAATACCTTTTTGTTTTGGAAATACACCTTTGTGCCACGTTTCCTCTGCCGAACCCAAGTGACACTTGTCACCGGTATTGCCTGGATAAAGGCATATGCAGTTTTTCCGTTTAATATATCCTCCAAAGCCCCGGAATCATTCAAAACGTTCAGCGATGCGTCCTGCAATTTCAGTGAACTGGAAATCTGTCTGGATGAACCGCTTGCTCTGACATTTGAGGCACTCGCAGACACAAAATACAGTTTGCCGCCTTTTTTCACCCACCGCACAAACTGTCCTCTCACTCGCCGGGACAGCACAACCCCTGCAACCGATAAATAGACAGCTGCCAAGACAAACACAGCGAAAACAATAATCGCCCACAATTCCGTCTCCGGAGACGTGACTTTATGCAGCGCATCCCGGTTCTTTCGGGAATCTCCAGCCATGGAATAAAACAACCCAGCCATGGAAACCGCCAATGCTGCAAAAGCCGCAAAAACATGAAACAGCATTTTATAGGCAGTCTCTTCCCGTGTGATCCGGGGCGGCTGAAAAACCTCAATCATTGATGCTCCTCTTCCCTCACAAGATTCTGATACAATTCCGTATAAAACGGCAGTTTCACATCCCGGCAGGTGGGAAACGCACGCCGGAATTGTTCCGTGTCGTTCTCCACAGTCACAAATGCCAGTTCCGGTGCATCACCGCAGACACAGCACAAATTTCCCTCCGGGTCTGCCAGACAGCTCTGCCCGTCAAAGGTGTAGGACTGCTGCTTTCCGACGCAGTTGACACCCAGCACATACACCTGGTTTTCGATGGCTCTCGCCCGGAGCAGCAGCCGCCAGTGTTCCGTGCGCTGGTGCAGCCAGTTCGCCGGGACAACGATCAGCCGGCTGGTCTGTGCTGCCGCCCGGAACAGTTCCGGAAAACGCAGGTCATAGCAGATCAGCGTGCTGACCGGAAAATCTTCCAGCACTGTGTGAACAATTTCCGTGCCGCTGTCGTAAAACTGCTCTTCTCCGCCGTAGGAAAAGGGATGTATCTTCACATAATCCGACAGCACTTCCCCGGATTTGCCGAGAATCGTGTAGTGATTTTCCCCTTTACCGCCGGGCTTGCAGGAAGTCCAGCCGTATCCTATAGCTATATGTTCCTGCGCTGCCAGCTGGCACATTGCCTGCCGGATCGGGTTCGCATACGCTGCCACTTTTTCCACGTGCATGGAAAAGCCGGTAAAGCTCATCTCCGGGAAAAAGATTGCGCCTGCCCCCTCCTGTGCTGCCTGTTCGATCCAGCTTTCAGCAGTACGCAAATTCTTTTCCGGTTCTTCAAAGCAGATCTCTGTCTGCGCAATGGCGATCTTCATAACTGCATCCCCTTTATTTCCGGTTTGCACCTGTCAGCTCTTTTTCCTTTTCTTCTGCATTTTTCTGTGCATCCGGATCGTGTTCCGTTCTGGACTCCGGACCATGATAAAATACTGTGTCAGAGCGTTTCCAGTTCCGCTGCGGACGGTCGTGGAATTCCGTTGCGTGAGGCACCAGGTGAATCGGATCTTCCGGTGTGACATTTTTCTTTGCCCGATAGGAGGCATAGATACACAGCGCAATGTACAGTGCTGACAGAACAGCACCGGCGACGATTCCCACCGTAAACCACGGCGAGTTCGGGAAATTCTCCAGCGCATAGGCGTTGAACTTGGTGAACGACCGATCTACATCAGAAACCGCCACCAGCGGCACTTCTGCGATCACTTCCCCGGAGAACTTCAGTTCCATTGTCCCCAGCTTGTCGCCTTTTTTCACAGGTGCCATGACGTTTTGATCCAGGTGTATCACCTTCTGCACCGCAGAAACGTCCACATCCTTGCACCAGAGCAGGATGCAGTCCTCCTTCGGATGCACCAGCACGTAGGAATTGCCGTCCGAGTTCATCACTTCCACCTCTGCCGTTTCCTCGTCATCCTCCAGCAGTGTGGTATAGGCAAACGACTGGAACGCCCAGTTCAGCAGTGTTGTGGCATCCTCAATGTGATAATATTGCAGCTTGCCGTCCGAATCCTCAAACGGCGCATTCATTGCAATTACAAGATATGTATTTTCATCCTGCGTTGCCTCCGTAATGATGCTTCTTCCGGATTTGCTCAGATTACCTGTTTTGATGCCCTTTGCCCCTTCATAGTAGTAGGAGCTGTCCTCCAGCGCCATGGAATTTGCCTGCGTCCAGTTCCAGGCAGACGCATCCGGATGATTCATCGGATTCGCCGTTTTCGGCGTAAATGAAGTCGCCGTTGCGATCTCTTCGAACCCATCCAGAGAAAGGGCATAGTTGGTGATGGTCAGCATATCCCGTGCTGTCGTTTGCTGCCGGTTGTCGCACAATCCGGTTGGATTCGTAAAGGTAGTCGCCGTACAGCCGATCTCCGCAGCGGTATCGTTCATTTTCGTCACAAATGCGTCAACGCTGCCGTCCCCGAACTGGTTCGCCAGAATCAGCGATGCCTCGCAGGAAGAGGTCAGCATCATGGCATAGAGATATTCCCGTACAGTCAGCGTGTCTCCGTCGTCAATGTCCGCATAGCGCAGGTCATCCGGTTCGTCGTAATTGTACAGTGTCTTATACAGCGCATCATCTGCCGTAATGGTCGTACCGTCCAGGTCGGAACAGCTCTGCATGACCACGATCGCCGTCATGATCTGCGCCAGGTGTCCAGGCATCTGGGGCTGATCCGGATTTTTCTCGTATAGTATCTGCTCGGTATCCCGGTTGTACAGAATCGCCGCCTGGCTGTGCAAGGTTTTGTCCGGCGTAAAGGTATATGCCTGTGCCGAAAGGAAATTGCCGCACAAAATCACGGTGCTTACAATACAGGTCACTGCGGCGGCGCTCATACGTTTTATCAAATGGAACAAGTGCATAGGATGCAATCCTCCCGAAAATTCTTTATTCGTGAAAGTTTTCAAACTCCACTTTCTTATTATAGCAAAAAAAATCCGATTCGAAAAGACTTTTTTCGAAAATTTATTTACCTTTCACGGAAAATATGATAAAATAATATAAGCAGCGAAAAAATGCAAAAAAACAAAGGCAGCACTCCATAAAAATTGCCCCATCGGACACACCGCAATCATTTTTCAGTGCCGCCATGCAAATAAATCATAACCGCCTGCCATTGACATTCGAAAAAGCAGCAGCAAAAGGCAGGGCACAAGGAGGTTTTCCTTTTGGTATACATTACAGGAGATATGCACGGAGATCTGTCACGATTCAAAAATCCCATTTTCAAAAAGCTGAAAGCCGGCGATGTTCTCATTGTCTGCGGTGACTTCGGTTTTATCTGGGACGGTTCCCGCCAGGAAAAACAAAATCTGAAAAAACTGCGTGAAATGCCGTTCACCATCGCTTTTGTAGACGGCTGCCACGAAAATTTCGACATCCTGGAACAAAGTTTCCGCACAGTCAGATGGCGTGGCGGCAGGGCGCATCTGATCGCACCGAATATTTTTCACATGATGCGTGGCGAGATCTTCACCATTGACGACCGCACCTTTTTCGCATTCGGCGGCGGCCACAGCCAGGACTTCGAATTCCGGCAGGGTCGGAACTGGTGGCAGCGGGAACAGCCCACACACGCTGAGATCCGCCGTGCCATCCACAATCTGAACGAACACAACGCCCAGGTGGACTACATCATCACCCACGAACCGCCGGCATCTCTGAAGGACTGCCTGGGGGTAGATGTCCAGCAGCGTCTGGAGATCCACACCTTTTTCGAGGATATCATCAAACAGTGCCAGTACCGGAAATGGTTCTTCGGCAAGTGCCACATGGACCGTTTCATCCCCATGAAGTTCTACGCCATGTTCGAGGACGTGCTGCCGGTAGAATCCGAAAGCCGCAGACGCAGCCGAAAGCAGGCACCTCCGGAAGAATAAATCCAGCAAATGTAAAAAAACAGCCCGATGCTTTCTCACTTTGAGAGTATCGGGCTGTTTTAGCTTATTTGGATTTTTTCTCTTTGGCTTTTTTGGATGGCAGCCGAATCCACTTTCCCTGGGATTTTTCCCGTGAGAAGTGCTGCTTTACGTACTGATCCAGCATTTCCCGCACCGGCACGCCGCCGTGCATAGGGAAAAAGAACCGGCGCACATTTTTCTTTTGCAGCGCCTGGTGAATGTCCTCACGCAGTTCCTCTACACGTACCACGATATTGGTCTCCGCTGCAAACGCACGAATCTTTACCATCAAATGGGTAGAATATCCTACGTCAATTAAGAAGATACCGTAGAAGAATCCGATGCAGAACGAAAATGCCAGATTTTCTGCCAGCCAGTGCAGCGCCGACAAAATATGCGGATGGATGAGGAAATAGTATACAGCACTCAGCACCAGCCAGAAAAACGTAAACAGCGGACAAATAATGCCCTTGACATTTCCCCAGCGGTCGGAATAATCCCACAGCTTGATTTTCATGCCGTGAATAAAGATCATCCCTGCCACATATTCCAGTGCCGTGATTGCCAGCGCCATTACCACAAAAAGCAGTATCTTTTTCAGCCAGGGACTGTCGCCCGGCATGAGCGGTTCCAGCATCGCCAGCAGATACAGCACGCAAAGACTGGAGCCGTACAGCGGCAGGTAGGGACCGACCAGAAAGCCCGGATTCACCCAGTGGTGCGCCGAGAAAAAGCGGCGGAATATGACCTCCAAGCCCCATCCCAGCACGCTGCCAATGCAAAATAAAAATGCCAGCGTTAAAAAGAGATTCATCACATTCTCCTTTCCGTTTCAGCCTGTCAGGCGATGTGCGTTCCCAGGTCGTACAGCGACTGCTCACCCAGTGCCTGTTCAATGGTGTCATAGTGTTCCCGGACAGCATCCAAGCCCATCCTCAGATCACCGATGAGAAAGCTCTTATAGAACCGCTCATGGATGCTCGCCTGCACCTTTCGCAGTTCCTCCGTACCGTCCGACAAGATCAAATTGATCTGCGCCGAACAGATGCCCCAGATTCCCTGCGTCACGCACTCCATCAGCCGGTTTCCGGATGCTCTTATCAGCCAGCGGTGCATTTCCTCATCTGCCCGGATGCTGTCCAGACCGTTTCCATAGCGGAATTCATCCAGCAGATTTTTCAGTTCGTCCAGATCCAGATGATCCCGGCGTGCATATGCCATCGGAAAGGCAGAAAGTTCCATAGAACGGCGCATCTGACACACCTCAAACGGCGAGATGTTCTGCACCAGAAACATCACGTGCATCAGTTCACGCATACTGTCCGACATTTCTTTCGCCAGCGTATATGTACCATCCCGGCTGCCGGACAAAATCCCTGCAATCTCCAGATTTTTCAGCAGCGGACGCACTTCCCTTTTGCTCAGCGAAAGCGCTTTCGCCAGTTCTGCCTCTGACGGAATTGCACTGCCCGACTGCAACTCGCCGTCCTGCAGCCGCTTTCGCAGTTCCTCCACCAGGCACAAATATTGATACTGTTGATTTTTCACCTTGTTTCAGCTCCTATCACAAACTTTTCAGGGCTTACTGACGCTCCTACATACGTTTTTAGTATACCATTATAATTATAACGATTTCCACTGTTTTTATTGTTGAGATGTAAATTGTTTTGTACACATTTTCAGCTATCCGAACTTCTGCTGTATTATGTTGTTTTTCCAACGACTTTTTTTGTGAGATGATGCTGTATGACTTGCTTTTTTGTAAGAAATATGTTAAAATAGTAGGGAAACTTCAAAATGACTGCTGTGAGCCTGTCCGGAAACGCTGCGATACAGACTCTTGGATTGATTTTCAGAACCTGGACTTCTCAAAAATGCCGGGAACTACAAGTACAAGAAAAGGAGCGCCAAACAAATGCACAATATCACACTGATCGGAATGCCGGGATCCGGAAAAACTACGCTGGGAAAAACGCTGGCAGAGGGACTGTCCTACCACTTTATCGACACAGACGATGTCATCATCGAGACCTACGGACAGCCGCTGATGGAACTGATCGACAAGCACGGCACAGAGGGTTTCATCACACTGGAGGGAAAGATCCTGCAATCCATCCACACCAACCGTGCAGTGATCTCCACCGGCGGCAGCGCTGTCTACAGTGACGGCGCCATGCAGTACTTAAAGTCCACCGGCATCGTTGTCTATCTGCACCACCAGCTGGACGTTCTGGCACAGCGTGTGGGGAATCTGGTCACACGTGGCGTTGTCTGCCACAGCGGCTGCAACACCCTGGAAGACCTCTATGAAGAGCGCTGCCCCTTGTATGAAAAATACGCAGATCTGATGGTGGATTTCACGGGCTGTACTGTGGAGCAGTGCCACGAAAAGCTGCTGAAAACGGTAAAAGCTTACCTCAGTGAACACCCGGACTGCTGAATATTTGCAAAGAAAAGCGGAACGCCGACTGTAACTGGTCGGCATTCCGCTTTTTTGGTTTCTGAAAACTTTATGCAATTTTATGCAAACTGATTGCGTTCCGGCTGATAGACAAAGCCTACTGTTTCCAGCTTTGCTCTGATCTCCGTCTCGTCCAGGCACATGGACTTGCAAAGTTCCTCCAGGGACGGGTAATTGTCCCGGAGCTGTGTATTCAGATAGCTCATCAGCATGATCGGGTCGTTGGGAAGATTCATCTTGTTTCACCACCTTCCGGAGACTGTTCCAGCATATGCGCTACGTGTGCAATATACAGCGCCTGCACAGCCGGGTATGCGCCCAGTCCCTGCAACTGCGGCGTCACGATATAGCCGTACCGTTCCAGCACCGACTTCCAGGAATCTGAATCATCCCCAGCCATGTCGTTCTGCGCATGGTCACCTGCCACCAGCATCATCGGCACCAGTACAACCTCTCGATAATGATGCTCTTTCAGCAGTTCCAGCAGCGTTTCCAGCGTCGGATAGCCTTCCACCGTTCCGACAAATACATTGTCAAAACCGCTGCGTTTCAGCCAGTAATCGAATGCCGGATACGCCTGGTTGATGATATGCGGCGTGCCGTGTCCCATCAGCAGATATGCCTTTTCCGCAGATTTCCGGATAACGCCGTCCTGCTCCATTGCCTGTACCAGCGCCGGATAATCTGCTGTCTCTGTCAGCAGCGGTTTTCCAATGCGCATTACCGCAAATGCACCGGTATACGCCGCCGCATCTGCACAGAGTCGGTCGTATTCCTCGCCGGGAATCACGTGGGTGGGCTGTAGGTATACGTGGGTATAGCCCTGCTGTTTCAGCTTTTCCAGCGCCTCCCGAACCGTATCGACTGCGTTTCCCTGCCGCCGCATTTTCCGGATAATCATGCCGCTGGTAAACGCCCGGAAAACATCCATCTCCGGAAACGCCGCCTGCACTGCACGCTCTACAGCACCGATGGTATGCTCCCGGGTGTCTGCATAGCTTGTCCCAAAGCTGACCATCAGAATCGCTTTCTTGACAGCCGGCATTTCACCATCTGCCAGCGAAGAGGCATACGCCAGATAAGCGCCCTTTCCCTTTTCCTGGAACAGTTCCAGCGCCTTTGGCTCGGTCAGCATCCGGAGCAGCTGCATCCGGTGAAAATCGTCCGGTATGGTCTCTTTCCACGTCCGCCGCAGAATGCCCAGGCAGGTACAGATCTCACTGTACGATGCCAGTTTCGGTTCCAGTTCCCGGCAGATTGCACCGGCAAGCGCCGGCGCATCGCCCTCAGTTGCCACCGAGATCGTCACATCCCCGTGGCGGCGGTGTGCCGGGACGGCAAAATCCGGTGTGCTGTCCGGACTGACGGTTGCAGAGGAGACAAGCTTTCCTGCCGCCTGGGCATCCCGGACGATGCGTGCATTTTCCGCACTGTCATCCGTTGCCGCAAACACCAGGAACTGCTCTTCCAGCAGCTCCGGTGCATAGGCTTGTTCCAGATAAGTCAGACGTGCCGTTTCCCAGCACGCCGGCATTTTCTCCGGTGCAGCGACAGTCACTTCTGCGCCGGCATCCAGCAGACCCCAGACACGGCGCTGCGCCACCTTTCCTGCCCCGAAAACAATACACTTTTTCCCTTGTAAATTCAGTGAGATCGGATACATTTTTTACACCTCTTCTTTGCATATACATTGTATCATTCCGTCAATATCCGCCTGTGCCGCAATATGCGTTACCGAAATCTCAGCTGCTGCGGCAGCTTTCGCCGTGGCGTCTCCGATTGCAACGACTTCTGCGGAATATGAGATCTCTCCCGTCATTTCCGCAAACGCTCTTGCCGCAGATGCACTGGCAAGGAACACATAGTCTGTGCGTTCCAGTTCCTGGCGCAGCAGTTCCTGCTTTCGCCGGTCGGTTTTCACCGTGTACAGCGGCACATTGTCGAACGCCTTTCCTGCCTGTTCCAGCAGCTGCGGCAGCAGAACAGAACCGTTTTCTGCACGCAGCAGCAAAACCCTGTCATTTTCCGTCAGTTCCGGAATCAGCGCCTCTGCCAGGCTGCGGCTGTCGAAATGCTCCGGCACGCAGTCCACGAAAATGCCGTGGTCTGCCAGCGCCTGTGCTGTGCCTTTTCCGATAGCGGCGAACCGCAGGTGCAAAAGACTGCGCAGATCCACCCCAGCCTGCCGCATGGCGGCAAAGAGCATCTCCACGCCGTTGGCGCTGGTCATCACCGCCCAGGTATAGCTTTCCCAGGACAGCTGTTTCAGTTTGTCCGGATGCAGCAGTGACGGATAGATCAGACTGATCTCCGCAGATGCCGCACCATACTGCCGCAGGCGTTCTGCGGCTTTTCGGTTGTATTCCGGCGTTCCGGTCAGCAGAACGCTTTTCCCGGATAAGATACTGTTTCCATACCATTGCAGCTGTTCCCGCAGACCGACCACATCGCCGATCACCGTCATTGCCGGTGTATGGATGCCCTGCCGTCTGACCTCTTCCGCAATGTTTTCCAGAGATGCAGTCACGACACGCTGGTGCGCTGTCGTTCCCTCCTGGATCACTGCCGCAGGGGTCTCCGATGGCTTTCCGTTCTGTATCAGCGCTGCGGCGATCTGCGGCAGGTTGCTGAGACTCATCAGAAATATCAGTGTCCCGTCCAGCTTTGCCAGCGTGGCATAGTCCAGTTCAGCGTGCTGTTCCGTCTTGCGGTGTCCCGTGATAACATGAAATGCAGGCGCATACGCCCGGTGCGTCACAGGGATGCCGGCATATGCCGGTACGCTGTAGCAGGAGGACACACCCGGCACAATGGAAAACGGAATGCCGTTTTCCTGCAATACCTGCGCCTCTTCTCCGCCACGTCCAAAGACAAACGGATCACCGCCTTTGAGCCGCACCACCTGCTTTCCCTGCTCTGCAAGTTCCACCAGCAGCCGGTTTGTCTCACTCTGCTTTTTGTAGTGATTCCCAGCCATTTTTCCGGCAAAAATTAGCGAACAGTCCGGCTTTGTCAGATTCAGCACAGACGAACACGCCAGTGCATCATAGACTACGGCATCCGCCTGCTCCAGGCATTTTCTTCCCTGTTCCGTCAGCAGCGCTGGGTCTCCCGGACCGGCGCCCACCAGAAATACACGTCCTGTTTTCATGGATAGTTCTCCTCAGTTTGCTGTGTGATGCAGCAGTTCTTTTCTTGCGCCGGAAATGGTAGATACCGAAGCATCCACATCCCAGCCGTCCTCTTTTTGCAGAATCTCCAGCAAATGTGAAATTCTCGGCAGCCGCAGATGATGCGACCGGAGCAGTTCCGGCTGTGCAAAGATCTCTTCCGGCGTGCCGTGTGCGATCACATGACCCTGATCCATCACGTCGATCACATCTGCATAGATCGGCACAACATCAATGTCGTGGGTGGATAAAATGATGGTCGTGTTCTGCTGCCGACAAACATCCTGCAGCAGGTGCATCAGCTCGCTGACCCCCACCGGATCCAGCCCGGCAGTGGGTTCGTCCAGAATAATCACTTCCGGCTGCATTACCATAATGCCGGCGAATGCCACACGCTTTTTCTGCCCAAAGCTGAGGGAATGAGTGGGACGGTCTTTCAGATAAGTGATTCCAATTTGTTCCATCACCGCATTCACACGCCGATGCACTTCCTCTGACGGCAGCCCCATGTTCACTGCACCAAAGGAAATATCCTGGTACACGGACGCCGAAAAAAGCTGGTCATCCGGGTTCTGGAACACGATTCCCACTTTGGAACGCAACTGCCGCAGCCCTGCTTTCTTATAGGAGATCGGCTGCCCACGAAAGCGCACCTCGCCGTGTTCCGGCTGCAAAATGCCGTTCAGATGCAGAAACAGCGTAGATTTTCCGGCGCCGTTTGCACCCAGGATCGCTGTTGTCTTACCCTCTTCAAATGCAATGGACAGATCTTCAATGGCATGACGCTTTTCCTCATAGCCGTATGTCAGATGCTCTGCCTCTAAAATAATCCCCATCTGCTGCCTCCTATTCTGCAAATCAGCACTGCCGCCGTCAGCAATACGCTGTACCCGACGGCAAGTCCTTTCTGCCAGCCCTTTGTCTCATATGCCAGTCCCAGTGTCCGCACTTCGTCTGTATACCCTCTGGATTCCATGGCGGTATATGTCCGGTCTGCCTGCCGGTATGCCCGGAGAAACAGATTGGAGATCAGCTGCCCGGTGGAATAGAATCCGGTTTTCAGCGTAGCATATCCCAGACGGCACTCCTGTGCATTTCGTATCTGAGATGCCGCCTCCAGCAGCACGAAAATATACCGATAGACCAGTTCCATCATCTCCACCAGAAATCCCGGAATGTGCATCCGGCGCAGCGCCGTAAACAGCTCCGTCATCGGGGTGGAGGTTGACAGAAAGTACAGACAGCTCACCGCCGCCAGACACTGGAGAAATACCTGCCCGAACTGATGCACGCTCTCTGCCGTCACGCCGAAATACCAGCTGCCGACGGGAATCGCCAGCAGCATTTTCTCGCCGTGGTGTGAGACCTGTAACAGGATCATGATACATCCCAGTATCACAAACGCCAGCGGAATCTGCATCAAGCGGATAATATGATGCCACCGGGTTTTCCCGATGGCAGTCATAGCGATAAGCATGGCGCATAAGATCAGCACGCTTATCACCCAGGTATGTGAGAACAGGCACAGAAACAGACTATACAGGGACACAAAAATTTTCCACATCGGAGAAACCTGGCGCAGTGCCGAGGCATATGCGATCTCATCGATCAGAATGCGTTCTCCGTGGGTATGACTGTGTGTGTGTCGTTTCATCTTGTGCCTCCTGTGTTAGTCAGAAGTTTCGGATGGTTCAGAATCTGCCGATGCAGATACCGTTTCCGCCTTTGGCTTTCGGCTGATGCGTCCCAATACAAAGCCGCAGATACCTGCGCCGATCGCCGACTGTACACAGAACAGCAGGGATTCGATCTCACCCGAAGGCGGTTCCCAGAAGGATTCAAACCACGGGGTATAGCCGCCGTTGATCTCTTCTACCACAGTAGAGCCTGCATCATCCGAGCCGCCGAATTCACTGTTGCCCAGCAGCATCAGCGGAATGGTCACCAGCAGGACAACGCCAAATGCCAGAACCAGATTTCTTGCCCACAGCTTGCCACGTCCAGGGTTGGAAACTGTAATGCCGGACAGTTCCTTCAACTCCTTTGCGCAGTTCTTCTGGATGACATTGTACACAATGACAGTCAGAATGCCTTCTGCAATGGCAATCGGGACTTGAGTCGGTGCAAAGACAGCGATAAACTTTCCGAAGGATGCCCAGAAGTTATCGCCGGGATATGCTGCCGCCAGCTGTACCGAAGTCAGGCAATAGGTTGCCATGTCTCCGATGGTTGCCGACAGGAATACTGCCAGACCCATAGGCGCTTTGCACTTTTTCAGCAGCCGGAACAGCCCGTAGGAAACGAACGGTCCGAAAATCGCCATGGAAAAAGTATTTGCGCCCAGTGTGGTCAGACCGCCGTGTGCCAGCAGGATCGCCTGGAACAGCAGCACGATAATGCCCAGCACGGACATGATGGACGGTCCGAACAGAATTGCACCCAGTCCGGTACCGGTGGCATGAGAACAGCTGCCGGTAACCGACGGGATCTTCAAGGAAGAAATGATAAAGACAAAGGCTGCGCACAGGGCGATCAGCAGCTTCACTCTTCCCTGATAAGCGATCTTCCGTTTCAGGCTGACTGCACCAGCCACCAGGAACGGAATACAGAGTGCACCCCACGCAATACACCATCCGGCAGGCAGATAGCCCTCCATGATGTGCATTGCGGATGCACCGAATTTGCCGCTTGCTGCCATATCAGACAGCAGCAGACAGACTGCCAGGGCAGACACCAGCACACGACATCCCGTCATGCCTCCGGTGCTGCGGTTCTGCAAAGCAGAGCCATTTTGTTTGTTCATATGAAAACCTCTCCTCTCGGAACCCCTCTCCGTTGGCTCCCGGCTGAGAACAGAAAGAGGTTCTCAGTTTCCGCTGTGTGCAGCGAAAAATTCGTCTGCATCTCCCAGCGTTTTATCTATCTCACGCAGCGTATGTGCGTTCGATACAAAAATTGCCTCAAACTGGCTGGGACCAAAATAATTGCCCCGATCCAGCATGAAGTGAAAGTACTCCCGGAACTTTGCGGTGTCTGCCTTTTTGGCATCCGCATAGTTCCGCACCTTTTCCGGTGTAAAGTACAGGCAGGACAGCGAACCGATCCCGTTTACGGTACACGGCGCATGGTGCCGGCGGATGATATCCTCCAGACCGCTGCGCAGCCGGTGAGACAAAAATCCCACCTGGTGATATACCTCCGGGTGTGCCTGCAAATAGCGCAGCTGTGTCAGTCCGGCACGCATTGCCACCGGATTGCCGCTGAGCGTACCTGCCTGGAACACAGACCCCAGCGGTGCCACCAGCTGCATGATCTCCCGTCTGCCGCCGTAAGCGCCAACAGGCATACCGCCGCCGATGATCTTGCCGTAGGTCACCATATCCGGCGTAATGCCGAAATGACCCACTGCGCCGTCCAGCTGTAACCGGAAACCGGTAATGACTTCATCAAAAATCAGAAGTGCGCCGTACTGGTCGCACAGCTGCCGCAGTCCCTGCAAAAAGCCTTTTTCCGGTACGACAACACCCATATTGGCTGCCACCGGTTCTACGATCACGCAGGCGATCTCCTGCGGATACTGCCGGAACAACCGTTCCACGCTGTCCAAGTCATTGTACACCGCAGACAGCGTGTCTTGGGTGCAGCCTTTCGGCACGCCGCTGGAATCGGGGATTCCGGCAGTCATGACCCCGGAACCGGCTTTCACCAGCATGGCGTCTGCATGACCGTGATAGCAGCCCTCGAACTTGACGATCTTGTCCCGTCCGGTAAAGCCCCGTGCAGCACGAACCGCACTCATCACTGCCTCAGTACCGGAATTTACCATGCGCATCATTTCCACACAGGGAACGATCTCGTGAATGAGTTCTGCCATTTCCACTTCCAGCGCTGTAGCAGCGCCGTAGCTGAGACCGTTTTCCAGCTGGCTGCGTACTGCCTCCAGCACCACGTCCGGGTTATGCCCCAGGATCATCGGACCCCAGGAACCAATATAATCAATATAAGCGTTGCCGTCCTCGTCGTAGAGGTACTGATCTTTGGCACGCTGGATAAATCTCGGCGTTCCGCCCACGGACTGAAATGCACGCACCGGCGAATTGACGCCGCCGGGCATCAGTTCCCTGGCACGGGAGTAGAGTTCCTCAGAATGTGTGGTCTGCATCTGTTCCATTATCCGATTCTCCCTTCCCGAATATACTGTGCCAGTTCCATGGCAAAATAGGTGATGAGCATATCTGCGCCGGCACGGTACATACAAACAGCCGACTCACAGATCACAGCCTCCCGGTCGATATAGCCGGCAGCCGCTGCCGCCTGGATCATGGCATACTCACCACTGACGCTGTACAGCGCCACAGGCTGGTGAAACTTTTCCTTCAGCGACCGCAGCACATCCAGATACGCCATGCCCGGCTTTACCATCAAAATATCTGCGCCCTCCTGCACGTCCAGTTCTGCCTCCAGCAGCGCCTCCCGTGCATTGTGGGGATCCATCTGATAGCTTTTCCGATCGCCGAACGCCGGCGCAGAACCTGCCGCATCCCGGAACGGGCCATAGAATGCCGAGGCATACTTGACGGAATAGGACATGATAGGCGTATTCACATAGCCGTTTTCATCCAGCACCTGCCGGATACGTGCCACTCTGCCGTCCATCATATCGGACGGTGCAACCATATCCGCTCCTGCCTGTACATGGGACAGCGCCGTTTTCGCCAGAACCTCCAGCGTCTTGTCGTTATCCACATCGTGACCGCAGAGAATGCCGCAGTGTCCGTGAGAGGTATACTCACACATACAAACATCAGTAATGACATACAGCTGCGGAAATGCCGCCTTGATATGACGCACTGCACGCTGCACAATGCCGTCCGGCTGCCATGCGCTGCTGCCGATTTCATCCTTTTCCGCAGGGATTCCGAAGAGTAGAACGCTCTTTACCCCGGAATCTGTCACCTGCTGCAAAAGCTCATCCACACGATCCAGACTCCAGCGATATTGTCCGGGCATAGACGGGATCTCTTCCCGGATATTCTCCCCGTCCTGTACAAACATGGGATAGATCAGCGTATCCGCAGAAATACGGGTTTCCCGCACCATGCTGCGCAGCAGTGCGCCGTTTCGCAGCCGGCGTGGACGATTGATCAAATTCATATGGACACCTTCTTACTCAACTGCGCCGCCAACGCCTGTACCAGCGCCTCGGCGTCCTCTCGTTTGCCTTGTACTTTATCGGATCTCGGCGTTCCGTCAATGCCGGAAAAGCCATAGAGCGTGAAATCGTCCCCGTGCAGCTTTGCATAGCACCCCACCGGTGCAGAACAGTCGCCGCCCAGCAGTCCGGACAAGCGCCGTTCCGTTCCGGCACAGAATGCGGCATCTTCATGGTTCAGCTGCCGCAGCAGCCCAGCATATTCGCCTGCACGGGTCTGGATCGCCATGATACCCTGTCCGGCAGCCGGCACCATTTCCTCCGGCGAAAAACGATAAGAGATTCGCTCCGCCAGCCTCAGCCGGTTCAGCCCAGCCTCTGCCAGCAGCAGCGCTCCGTATTCGCCACGATCCAGCTTTTCCAGCCGTGTCAGAACATTGCCACGCACCGGCTTTACGACCGCATCCGGAAACAATTTCTGAAACTGCATGGCACGCCTTGCCCCGGCACATCCCACAGGCAGCGCCGGATCCCGCCGGTTCTGTCCTTTCGGAAGTACCAGCACATCCGCCGGCGCTTCCCGTTGGGAATACGCTCCGATGGGCAGCAGCGGATTTTCCTGCGCCGGCACATCTTTCAGACTATGGACACAAATGTCCACCTGTTTTTCCAGAAGTGCGGCATCCAGTTCCTTTAAGAAAAGTCCCTTTCCGCCGATCTTGTCCAGGGTCTTGTTCAGAATTTTGTCACCGGTGGTTTTCATGGTCACCAGTTCCAGCTTTGCCGCCGGCTGAATGCGCCGGATCTCTGCCATCACCAGTTCACTTTGTATGACCGCCAGACGGCTGGCACGGCTGCCGATACGAATCGTCTCTTCCATGGCTTTCAAAATCTTCCTCTGTCTCTGATCTTCGCACAGCTCTGCTGTAACAGCTCCGGCGTGATCTCTGATTTCATGCTGCCCATCAGCATATCCACCGTCTTTTCCGTCACGAGCCGGACGATCTCTTCCAGCTGCGGCAGTTCCGCATAGGGTGCGGCGGTAGTACTGTGCAGGATACGCTGCGTGGTCAGTTCTTTCAGCTGCTGCATATACGGGACAGAATCCCGGTAATTGCGCCACATCTGAAAATTGTCCGCATACTGTTCTGCGATTTGGTGCAGCGCTGCCAGAGCGGCAGCGTCCGGCGCAGCATCACTGTGCAGGTCATCCAGATCCCACAGGGTCACGCCGTCTGTCTCGCCGCAGGTCGGCTCAATGTCTCTGGGCATTGCCAGATCCAGCAGAAACCGTGGATTTCGGGAAAGCGCTTTCAGCTGATCGCTGAAAATGGTATAATGCGGACTGCGTGTTGCACTGATGACGATTTCCGAGTTTTCCATCTGTGCAAAACGCTGTTCATAGGGAATCGGTTTCACCCCGAAAGGTATCACTGTTTCCCCGTGGTGATAGGAACGCAGTGTCATAAACACCCGGCAGCCACGCTGTACCAGCAGTGATGCCGCCAATCGTCCCATGCTGCCGTTTCCGATCACAAGGCAGCTTTTTCCATCCAGTTTTCCGATGTACTGTTCCAGCTGCTGCACTGCCCCATAAGAGACAGAGAGCGGCACCTGTGAGACCGAAACCTGGTTCTGTGCGTCCTTCCCGGCAGAAACTGCCGTCCGGAACAGCGTGTCCAGCACACTGTCTGTGGTATGGCATTCTCTTGCCAGTTCCACCGCACGTCCCACCTGCGTTACGATCTGTTCCTCATGCAGGATCTGGGAATGCAGACCGCAGGCAACCTCCATGAGGTGCTGCGCTGCGTCCAGTTCTGTTCGCACCAGGATGTGCGGCGGTTCTGCCGAAGAACCGGCATAGTGCTGCAGGAGCTGCGCCGGGGAAATCTGCTCTGCCGGCTGACGTTCTGCTGCATTGTTTTCCGTCCGTTCCCGGTCAGACTGTACGGAGAGATACAGTTCTGTTCGGTTACAGGTTGCCAGCAATACTGCGCCGCTGATGCCGTCTTTCTGCACCAGTTCCTGCAGGATATGCCGCACCTGCTCTTCCGAAAATGCAAAGCGTTCTCTTTCTGAAACGTCTGCGGAATGCACGTCCACGCCTGCCATATAGATACACATTTCTTTTCTCAGCTCCTTTCCGTCAGCTGCTGCCGCAGCCGCAGTGGTTCTGTACCAGTCACAGTACAGAGGATCGGTTCACAGTGTCCTGCCTGCCACGAAAAGTACGGCTTTTGCTGTTCTTCCAGTGCAGAAAGCACAGCCATGATCGTACCGCCGTGTACCACTGCGGCAACTGTCTGATGCTGCTGCCGCTGCAAAGCCTGTTCCAATGCCTGACAGCATCGCTGCAAAAATGCCGCTCTGGATTCTCCGCCGGGAAAAGCCAGCGTTCCGCCGCTGTCGATCCATGCCTGATACGCCGGATCTCCGGACAGTTCTGCATAGTTCTTCCCTTCAAAGTCTCCGAAGTCGCACTCCTGCAAACCACATACCGTTTCTCTCGGCGTATCCGGAAAAAGGATCTCCGCCGTCTGGACACAGCGCCGCATGGGACTGGTCAGAACCACTTCCGGCATGGGAAATGTCTGACGAAATTCCGCCGCTTTCTGCTGCGCCAAAGAAATGCCTGCTTCACAGAGCGGCTCATCTGTCCGGCAGCCGATATAGCGCCGTTCCAGATTGCCGGCAGTCATGCTGTGCCGGATAAATACGATCTGCATCACACGCCTCCGATCCGCAAACATCAAAAAACCCGTGATTCCAGAAGAACACGGGAAACAGCATATGGGTACACAAAGCCTTGCCTTTGCAGTATAGCCGCAAAGCGCAGGAAACCGGATGCACCAACAATTTCTTCTATTCTCGTAGATGGGATTTTATTCCAAAACAGCAGACCGGTATCCCGGCTTCGGTTCACCGTATTCCATGCGCCTTCCCGGAATCATAAGATTCCAGTGGCATCTGCATGGGCACTCCCCGACACGGTAGCGGAACTGTGCAGGATTCTCACCTGCTTCCCTGACATCTGCTGCCAATTGTTCGTAAAACAGAGTCCCCGAAAGAACTCCTTTGTCACTGTACAGCACCAGGATGATGCCGTACCATTCTACTATACCATATTTTCTGTCAATTGGCAAGCCTTTTTGCAAAAAAAGCAGCCCTTTCCAGGACTGCTTTACAAAACCGATTCAATTTATATGTTTTGTTCAAATTTACCGGTACAGCTGATACAGCAGTGCGTTGCAGATCGCCGCTGCCACATTGCTGCCGCCTTTTCTGCCCTTTGCCACAATATAGGGTACCTGCTCCTGCGCCAGAATCAATTCCTTTGCCTCAACCACATTCACAAATCCCACCGGCACGCCGATAATCAGTTTCGGCAAAAGCTTTCCTGCCCGGATCAGTTCATCCAGCTGTATCAGCGCCGTGGGTGCATTCCCCACCGCAAAGATCAGATCGCCGTCCAGACAGCACGCCTTTTCCATGGAAACCATCGCCCGTGTCACGCCACGTGCTTTTGCCGCCTCGGCAACGTCCGGATCGGACATGAAACAGTGCGCCTGGCATCCCAACCGATGCAGAGAGCGCTTGTTGATGCCGGAAAGCGCCATATTGGTATCGGTCACAATATGCGCCCCGTTTTGCAGTGCCTTTTTCGCCGAAGATACCGCATTCCTGGAAAAGCACAGGTTCTCCACATAGTCAAAATCTGCCGTGGTATGGATCACCCGCTTGAGAATGCTCCGCTCCGGCTCCGGGATCTCCACGCCCGTGAGATTCTCCTCAATGATCGCCATGCTCCGGGATTCGATCTCCATCGGCTTATGATACAGTGCCTCCATCTGTTTCTCCTTTCCGGTATCTGTCTAAGGATTCCAGCACCTGTGAAATGGTGTGGACTTCCTCTTCCGGCGCACCCAGCAGCACTACCGGAATGTCCATTTGTTTTGCCGCATCCATTTTTTCTGCCACACCGCCACGCCTGCCGCTGTCCTTGGAGACCAGCACCGCAATGTGATATTTTTCCAACAGTTCCAGCGTATCCTCTTTGGAAAACGGCGGCATTGCAAAAATGAGATGCGCTTTGGAGTCTGCCGCCGCCCGCCGGGAATCCGGCGTATCCAGGATTCTCGCCCAGCCACGGGTGCTGAAATCCGGAATCGCTTTCTCATAAAAGGAAAGCGTATTCACCCCGGTAGTCAGCAGGATATTTCCGGGAATTGCCGCAAGACAAGCCGCCGCCTGTTCCTTGCTTTCCACCCGGATGACCCGACTGTAATCGTAGGTCATCTTCTGCCGTCCCAGCCGGAAATACGGCAGTTCCAGTTCTGCGCAGACCTGCCGCACCGTTTCCGTAACCACCTGTGCAAAGGGATGGGACGCATCTATTACCGCATCCATCCCACGCAGTGCAAAGCGAAAGCCATCCGCATCCAGCCGTCCCACACGCACCGTGCAGTGCTGCCCTTCCAGAATCGTTTTCCCGTATTCCGTTGCTGCAAAGGCGGTGACGCAGTCCTGCTCCGGCAAGACGGCAATGAGATCGGTCGCCTCACTCGTCCCGGCAATTACCGCAAGCCGCAGCCCTTTCACGCCTGTGTCTCCGGGTGGATGCAGTAGCCACGGGGTGTAATCATTTTCCCGTTCTGCACGTATGTCTGGGAGTTGCCGATCAGCACCACACAGAACATATCCACCGGTTCTTCCGGTAGCTTTTCCAACGTGGTGATCCACGCCTTTTCCTCGGCACGTCCGGCATTCCGCACAATGCCCACCGGCGTGTCCGGTAAGCGGTGCTGTCCGATCAGCGCCGCCGCCTGCGCCAGGTACCCTGTCCGGGAACGGGACTTCGGATTGTACAGACAAATCACGAAATCTGCCTCTGCCGCCAGGGACACACGCCGCCAGATCAGTTCCAGCGGCGTCATGCAGTCGCTGAGACTGATTACCGCAAAATCGTGCATCAGCGGTGCGCCCAGGACTGCCGCCGCCGCACTTGCCGCCGTAACGCCCGGCACGGCAATGATTTCCACATCCGCCTGCATCTCCGCCGCAATTTCCAGAAGTACGCCTGCCATGCCATAAATGCCGCTGTCACCGCTGGAGACAAGCGCCACGGTTTTCCCGGTCAGCGCAGCCTCGACTGCCGCCCGGCAGCGGTCGGTCTCTTTCCGCATGGGCGTAGCATAATAGCGCAGTTCCGGGAACTGCTCCTCCAGCAGCCGAATATATGTGGTATATCCCACGACCAGATCTGCCTGTGTCACAGCGTCGATCGCCTGCTGTGTCATATACGGACGGTCTCCAGGTCCAAAGCCCACAACATAAATCAAAGGTTTCATGAAGTTTCTCCTTTCCATCGCAGTGCCGGCAGTTTCTTCCGGCAGGCGGCAAATGTCACGCCGCTGTATTTCACCTTTCCGGTCAGCACTTCGCCGCAGCCGGATGCCAGATACGCCGATGCCTCCGAAACAGACGGCAACCCCGTGACCTGCTGCACAAACGGCGATGCGGCAAAGGGATAATTGCATCCCAGAATCGCATCATCCAAGACGATTTCCAGCGGAATCCGGTATTTCTCACACAGTGCCAGAATCGCCGGCTCGTTTTGTTTCAGCGCAACTGTAGCAATCTTCGCCACAGACAGCCGGCTCAGCCGATGCTCTTCCAGAAACCGCAAAAAGCACTGTTCCAGATGCTCCGGCGCAATGTTCTTTTTGCATCCCACACCCAGCACCAGACTTTTCGGCCGCAGATACAGCGTATGCTCTGCCCGGCAGTCCCGGAGCTGGTCCGAAATCACCACGGCACAGGGCTGTACAGGATGGGTTTCCGGCACGATATTCTCCGAAAAGGCATCTGGTTCTACGGGCAGATCTGTCAGAAGTGTAATCTTTTCCTTTGCCACCAGAGCGCTGCTGATGTGCTTCAGCTCGTGCAGATTCTCGATCACAAGGTCATTTTGTTTGGCAAACAGATCGAACGCCGGAACACCCGCCACATCCGTTGCCGTGGTAATGACAGCCTCACCGCCCAGATAGGCGGCAAAGCGCCGGGCAGCGGCATTGGCGCCGCCCAGGTGTCCGGACAGCAGACTGATTACATATTTTCCCTGCTGGTCGAGAACCAGCACTGCCGGGTCGGATGCTTTCGACTGCACCAGCGGTGCAATCTTCCGCACGGCAATGCCCGATGCCATAATGAATACCAGCAAGTCACAGGATACGAAATCACGCTGCACTGCCGTATCGAACGCAGCCTTGGGTTCTACTGTGCCGCCAAATGCTTTTTGCAGCCGCAGCGCCAGCTGTTCTCCCTGGGGCGTCAGCCAGAAATATGCCGTTTTCATGCGTTTTTCCCCTGCCGGTACTCGTGGGTAAATGCTTTATCATACAGCTTGGACAATGCGTAGCTGTCCCCCAGGAAATCGCCTACTGTCACCAGCGCCGTCTTGGTAATGCCGGCTGCCTGCACCTTTTCCACAATATCTGCCAGCGTTCCGGTGACGATAGTTTCATCCGGCCAGCTCGCCTTATAGACCACAGCCACCGGCGTTGTCTCCGGATAGGCGGTTTTCAGCCGTTCTGCCAGCTCCGCAATCCGTCCCACAGAGAGAAAGATCACCATGGTTGCACGATGCTTTGCCAACTCTTCGATACGTTCCCGTTCCGGCACAGGCGTTCTGCCTTCCATCCGTGTCAGTATCACAGTCTGTGTCACTTCCGGCAGGGTGTATTCTTTCTGCATGGCAGCCGCAGCCGCCAGAAAAGAGCTGACGCCCGGTACGACTTCATGAGCGATTCCCAGCTTGTCCAGTGCATCCAGCTGTTCCCGTATCGCCCCGTAAATAGACGCATCTCCGGTATGGACACGCACTGTTGTGCCGCCTGCCTGCTCGGTCTCTTTCATGACCGCTAGCACCTCTTCCAGCGTCATCCCGGCGCTGTCGTACACCTTAGAGGACGGCTTTCGCCCAGCCAGAACCTCCGGATTCACCAGCGAACCGGCATAGATCAAGGTGTCCGCATGGTCGATGAGCCGTTTTCCTTTGAGCGTCAGCAGTTCCGGGTCTCCGGCGCCTGCACCAACAAAATATACCATGTCATTCTCCTCTCTGCCGAATCAGCAGGGTTGTAAAATAGGAATACGGTTCTGCCTGGGGACTGCCCACATATTCCGATGCCATGCCCACATCCCGGAGCATTGTGGTGTGTTCCAGAAGTCCCCGTTCTTCCAGAAGCGGCAACAGCCAGGACAGCGCCCTTCCGGCTTTCATAATCACCAGATTGTCGAATTCATCGAACGCCTGTTCCAGGACCTCCCGGGATGCCACGCCGGGCAAGATTCCCAGCGTCTCCCCGTTTTCGCAAAGGCTCTGCTTTGCCTTGGCTGCGCCGGCACAAAAGGACGGCACACCGGCGGCGACCCGGGTCTCGTATCCCTTTTCCTCCAAAAGCTGCCGCACATAGGATGCCGTGCTGTACACGGAGACATCCCCCAGCGTTACCATCGCCACCAGCTTTCCCTCGTCCAATGCCGCACAGACCGGCTGCAAAATGCCGGAGCGCAGGCGTTCCCGATAATCCGTATGTGCTTTCATGGGAAACAGCATTTCCAGGATCTGCGCACGGGACAAGTCTGCCGCCTGCGCCGCTATGGTGTATGCCGCAGATGCGCTGCCCTGCCTGGTGACCGGAGCGACCACCACATCTGCCTGTTCCAGCACCTGCTTTGCACGCAGCGTCATATCCAGCGGGTCTCCTGCCCCGACGCTCACGGCGTAAAATATTCCTTTTCCCATCGCTTACTCCTTTGTCATACATGAAAATAACAGCACCGAATGATTGCTTTCCAGAATGTGATAATTCCCCACCGGTCTGCCGCAGCTGACTGCCAGCTGTATCACCTCAAACTGCGGCAGCTTTTGCAGCAGCGGAAACAGTTCCGCCTGGGTTTCCAGGGTCACTGCGCTTGCCACAAGACGCACCGGCTGTTTCAATTGGCACAGATGCTCTATCAGTTCCGGTGCTGCGCCGTCACTGCCGCCCAGAAAGACACAGTCCGGCACAGGCAGACTGCCGATCTGCTCTTCCGCTCTGCCGGGAATGATCTGCAAATTTTCCGTCTGAAGGAATGCTTTGTTCTTTTCCAGGATTTCCAGCGCCGCCGGCTTATATTCCACGGCATACACCGTCCCAAAGGGACACATCCGGGCGCATTCGATGGACACACTCCCCGTTCCGGCACCCAGATCCCAGACCACCGCATCCGGTTTCAGCCGCAGCTTGGACAGCACCACCGCCCGGACTTCCTCTTTGGTCATCGGCGAACGATTCCGCAGAAACGCACTGTCCGGGAGCAGTCCCAGGCGTGCCGTCGGTTTCGGGTGCGGATTGCGCACCGCCGCCACACAGAGTTTCGGATTCGGACGCTGTGCCGCCTGTTCCGGCGTGCCGTGCCAGAGCTGCTGGGTGGGATAGGTCAGATCGGCGCCGACAAAGATCTCCGTATCCGCCAGCCCATATGCCAAAAGCGACTGGGCAATTTCCCGTGGCCCCTGCGTCCCGGAACAGAAGAAAAATGTCTCAGCGTGTTCCGACACGGCATAGGCAATCGTCCCCGGACTGCATTCCCGTCCGTGGATGCTGCGAATCTCTGCCTGCTCCATGGTCAACCCGAACGCCGCACCCAGCAGCTGCAACGAACCGATGCCGGGAATCACCTGCATTTCCAGTTCCGGATACCGATTTTGAATCGTGCGGCACAGGCTGTACAGCAGCGGATCACCGGACACCACAATGCCGATGCGCTCGGTTTCCAGCAGTTCGGGGAGTTCCTGCAGCAGCTGGGAAATATTCCCCATCGGTCTCGCCTTTTTGACTTTTAGCAGCGACAGGAACCGCTCCGATGCAATTACGCAGTCCGCCGACTCCAACGCCTTTTTTGCCGCCGGCAGCAGATAATCCGCTGTGCCGCTGCCGCCGCCTGCCAAGATCAGTTCATGCTGCACGCCAACCACTCCTTTCGTATTTGCGCCGCCCGGCTGCTCTCTGCCAGGATACGGTCGGAATCATCCAGAAGGATCAGTCCCACCTGCACCCTGCCGTGTGTGCGCCGCATACAGTTTTCGCAGACGCTTTCCGCCACGGACTGCCACACCTGTTCGCCGAACGGGAACTGCCGCAGCAGTTCTGTCATTTCCCGTGTGGTGTTGCGCTGATACAGCTGCCGCACCTGCATCTGGCTTGCTCCGGCAAGCGCTGCATGGGTGCATAGCACCTCACGCTGTCCGCCGGCGGTGTGGCTGTGCAGGTACATGATATCTGCTGCCGGTTTCACCAGCTTGCCCGGTCTGCCTGCCAACAACACGCCGGTAAAGCCCATCTCCTCGGCACAGTCCAGCAGAAAGCCCAGATAATTGCTGCAAAGGACGATGGGGCCGGCATCCGGATACTGCCCTCTCAGCCAGGATTCCCCGGCGTATCCTGTCACAAAGGCACACACCTTTCCATACTCTGCCCGGCACATGGAAAGTTCCAGCGACAGCGACTCCCGGACAGCCTCTTCGCTCATAGGGCGCACAATGCCGGTTGTCCCCAGAATGGAGATACCGCCTTCGATGCCCAGCCGTCCGTTAAACGTTTTTTGTGCAATGCGTTCTCCGTCCGGTACGGAAACTGTCACCACCGCACCTTTTTCGCCGATCACAGAGCGCACCGCCTTTTCGATCATCTCTCTCGGCACAGGATTGATCGCCGATTCGCCCGGCGGAAGTTTCAGTCCTTTTCGGGTCACAACGCCCACGCCTTCTCCGGCACGGAACTGCACAGCGCCGTCCTCCGGCAGAATCTGCACAGCGGCATTTACCAGACAGCCGTTGGTCTCATCCGGGTCGTCGCCGCCGTCTTTTCTCACGCCGCAGGTGTACGCCGCACCGGGCTGTATCGCCAGACGCAGTTTTTTTCCGGCAGGCACTACCAGTTCCACCCACTCCGGGCAGCTGCCTGTGGTCTGCCACAGCACAGATGCCAGGCTTGCGCCGGCGGCACAGGCACCCGTGGTATATCCTTCCCGCAACCGTTTCATTCCGGTTTTCCCCATTGTTCCAGGATGGCGTAGATTTGCTCCATGTCCAGGTTTTTTCGGAGCAGATCTGCCAGCTTGTCGTACTCCTGCTCTTTCCGGGCAGCAAAGTCCAGCTGCGGAACAGCTGTCCCCGAGATGCCCTTTTTCTCCAACAGCAGCTGCACCAGCTTTGCCGAAAATTCCGGCGCATCAAAAATGCCGTGGAGGTATGTGCCGCAGACTGTCCCGTCCGCACTGACACATCCGTCGGCTCTGCCGTCCTGCAAATGCACAAAAGGCACACCGTTTCCGGTGCAGACTGTTTCGCCCATGTGGATCTCATAGCCGGTGACCGGACAGCCGGAAAGGGATTCCAGCATTCCGGAAACGCCGGAAATCACGCCGGCTGTCTGGCTGCGCTGTTTCTGAGACCGAAAGACCGTTTCGTTCTCCAGCAAGCCCATGCCACGCAGTGTGCCGCCGTCTTCGGCGTGTTCCGGGTCAGAAAGCGTCTGCCCCAGCATCTGAAATCCGCCGCAGATGCCCATGAGAAAGATGCCTTTTTCATGACACTTGAGAATTGCCGCCTCCAGACCGCTCTGCCGCAGCCACCGGAGATCTGCCATGGTGCTTTTGGTTCCCGGAAGCAGGATCACATCCGGCATTCCCAGTTCGCTACGCTTTGGCACATAGCGAACCGAAACGCCGTCCACCTGTTCCAGCGCCTCAAAATCGGTAAAGTTCGAGATACGGGGCAGCCGGATCACAGCCACATCCAAAAGTGCGCTTTCGTCTGCGTTTTTCTGCGACAGCCGTTCTGAAAGGCTGTCCTCATCATCCAGTTCCAGCGGCAGATACGGCACAACGCCGAGAACCGGGATGCCGGTCAGATCTTCCAGCATTTTCAGCCCCGGTTTCAGAATCTCCACGTCACCACGGAACTTGTTGATGACAACGCCACGGATGCGGCGGCGCTCCGCCTCGTCCAGGAGCATGATCGTTCCGTAGAGCGCCGCAAACACGCCGCCACGATCAATGTCTCCCACCAGAATTGCCGGAGAATCGGAAAGCTCCGCCATGCCCAGATTCACGATATCCACCGATTTCAAATTGATCTCCGCCGGACTTCCTGCGCCCTCCAGCACAATAATATCATTTTCTTCTGCAAGTGAGCGGTAGGCACGCAGGATATGCGGAACGAGTTCCTGCTTTTTCGTGTAGTACTCCTGCGCACGCATCGTTCCGTAAATTTCTCCGTTGACAATGACTTGTGAGCCGCTGTCGCTGGTGGGTTTCAGCAGAATGGGATTCATCCGGGCATCCGGCTGAACGCCTGCCGCCTCTGCCTGCATGACCTGCGCCCGTCCCATCTCCTTGCCGTCCTGTGTGATGTACGAATTGAGTGCCATGTTCTGGGACTTAAACGGCACGGTTTTCCAGCCGTCCTGCCGAAAGATACGGCACAGCCCGGCAGTGATAAAGCTTTTTCCGGCAGAGGACATGGTCCCCAGCACCATCAGCGATTTTGCCACCACAATAAAACCTCCTCCATAACCTGCCGCAGACAACGCAGCAGATACGCATTTTCTTCCGGCAGGCGAACTGCCGCACGGTAATCGTCGACGCCCAGTCCTACATAGTTATCACAGTGCCGCAGCAAAATGCCGTACGGTATCATCCGCTCGTCCAGATCGGGGCATCCCTCTGCCCGGAAAAAGACAAAGTTGGCGCTGGGTTTCCATACCCGAAATCCCAGCTTTCCCAGTTCATCGTACAGCCGCCAGCGCTCGTCCTGCAAAAACGAAAGCGATTTTTCCCGGTATTCTTCTGCGTGCAGTGCTGCGATTCCAGCCTCTTCCGCCAACGTATTTACCGGCCAGGGCTGCCCGGTCTGCCGGATCTTTTCCACAAGCTCTGTATCCGCACAGAGTCCGTAGCCCAGACGCAGTCCCGGAATGGCATACAGCTTTGTCAGCGATTTCAGCACCAAAACGTGCGGATACTGTTCCAGACAGGGCAGCATGGAACGGATTCCCGGCTCTGTTTCTGCCATATCGCAAAAGCATTCGTCCAGCAGCACAAAGATGTGTTTTTCTGCGGCAAGGCACAGAATGCGTTCCAGCAGTTCCGGTGCAATTCCCGTTCCCGTGGGATTGTTGGGGTTGCAGAGCGCCAGAAAGTCATAAGAACCGCATTCCAGCGCTTTCAGAATCGTCTCGTCAAGCTGATACGGAAACGGCATTTTCCAGTAGGTAACACGGCATCCGATTTCAGCGAGCGCCGCCGCATACTCCGAAAATGCCGGCACGGGAATCAGTGCGTGGCTCGGCGACACAGCACGAACCGTGCGGAAGATCACATCTGCGCCGCCGTTTCCGCAGACGATCTGTTCCGGGGTTTTGCCGTGAAATTCTGCCAGAGCCTGCCGCAGTCTGCGCTGTGCCGGGTCTGGATAATGCACCAGGAAATCCACCGCATTCACGATCGCACTGCGCACCACATCCGGCACGCCAAGCGGGTTAATATTGGCAGAAAAATCCAGCAACGGTTTCTCCTGCTTTTGAAAGCTGTAAATATCACCGCCATGCCGGGGCATAGGCACACCTCCTCATCGAAACAGCAGCACTGCGGCAAACCGCAGCAGACCAAATCCCAAAAGCGACAAACCAGACGCCGCAAACATCATCCCATTGGTGCGGCGAATGTCCTCTGGTTCTGCCAAACGAACCGCATCGCCGATGGTGGGCTTTTCCACCACGTCGCCGAAATAGATATGCGTTCCGCCCAGCTGGATTCCCAGCGCACCGGCTGCGGCGGATTCTGTCTGCGCAGAGTTGGGAGACAGATGGTTTCTCCGGTCACGGCGAAATATACGCCAGGCGTTTTTCCCGTCCAGGCGCAGCAAAAAGGCAGAAACCGTCAGCAGCAGTCCGCAGATACGGGACGGCAGCCAGTTCGCCGCATCATCCAGCTTTGCAGATGCCCTGCCCAAGTGAAGATATTTTGCATTGCGGTAACCCACCATAGAATCCAGCGTGTTGATTGCCTTATAGCAAAATCCCAGCGGCACACCGCCGATCATCAGATACAGCAACGGTGCAGTCACGCCGTCAGACGTGTTTTCCGCTACAGTCTCCACACAGGCCTTTGTGACCTCTTCCGCCGTCAGCTGAGTGGTATCACGTCCCACCAGGTAGGAAAGCTGCACTCTTGCACCGGGCAGATCGCCAGCCGCAAGAAGGCGGTACACCTTGTCGCTTTCCCGTTCCAGACAGCGTGCCGCAAGAATCTGATACGCCCAGAATGTGTGCAGCACAAACCAGAGCCAGAACGAAATGCGGTACGCCAAAAGCAGAATGCCCAGAGAGAGCAACAGACTTCCCAGCGGAATGGCTGCCGCCAGAATCACCCCGGCACGGCGTTCCCCTTCCGGAGTCTGGGGAAACTTCCGGCGCAGAAACCGTTCCAGGCGAGAAATGCTTTTTCCGATCAGCACGACCGGATGCGGCAGCCACCGGGGATCTCCGAAACAGAGATCCAGCAAAAATCCCAGCGCTGTACTGCACAAGATCCACACAGACTTTTTCCTCCTACTTCAATCGCATTCCCAAGCCGCAGCAGACACGCTCCACAGTCTCCGCAGATTCTGCCAGCAGACAGTTCAAACGTCCCACTGCCTCACGAAACCGGCGCTGTTCCGGTTCGACCGGCACAAGTCCGCAGCCCACTTCCTGGCTGATGACCACAGCGTTTTTCCATTTTTCCAGCCATGGCTGAATTTCCTCTCCTGGGTCTTTTCCCTCGGTCAGCCAGCGTGCCGTCAAAGATTCCACGTGCAGAATCAGCCGCTGTCCCTGCCAGTCCGTCAAGGGCTGCTGCGACGCATCAAAGCAGTCCTGCGCCGTCAGCTGATACTTTTGCATGGCATAGACTGTCCTGCCGTTGGCATAGCCGCCCAGGATCAGTCTCATGCCAGGACGCCTCCCAGCAGTGCCGCACCCAGCAGGCAGACCGTCTCACACAGCACCAGGAAAAAGCCTGCCAGATCGCCGGTAATGCCGCCGAACTGTTTCTTCGCCATATGCGAACAGCCGAAGAAAGCGAACAGCCCGATCCACGCCAGAACGACCGCCAGCCAATCCCAGAACAGCACGGTCAGCAGTCCCACAACGCCGTACACAATGACGAGAATAACACGCACGTGTTTTCCGGCGCTTTCGCCAAAGGTTTTCGCCAGTGAGCTGGACGGCGCAATGGGCAGTGCCGTAACGGACAAGCCGCTGAGGCAGCGTGACAAAACAAATACACCTGTCAGCAGCCAGACAAAACTGCGGTTCTGGGTCTGGTAGATCTGCACATATGCGCCTAAGCTGACCAGCAGCGCCAGAACTACGCTGAATACGGCAAACGGTCCGCAGTTGGGGTCTTTCAGAATGCGCAGTTTTTCTTCCTGGGGCCGTCTGGAATACAGTGCGTCTGCCGTATCACAGAATCCGTCCAGATGAATGCCGCCGGTAATCAGCACGCCGCTCAGCACTGCCAGAACGCCGAACAGCACTGCACCCACGTGCAACAGTTCACAGACCGTCCATACTACAAATAAGCCCACGCCGCACAGCAGTCCCACCAACGGAAAAAATACCATGGCATTGCGCAGGTTCTTTTCCGTCCAGTTCAGACACTTCACCGGAAGTGCGCTATACATGGAAAGTGCGATCAGCAGGGATTCCATCCAGGATTTTATCATATTGTTCTTCTCCTTTCCAAATCAGCAGACAACCGGCGCAGCATTCGATCACAACATCCGCCTGTGCTGCGATCCTGCAGTTGATGCGTCCCAGATATTGCAGATACTGCCGCATGGACGCATCTTCCGGCGTACCATCGGAAAATACTTCGTTCGTGACGATCACCAGGTGCTGCACCTTTTGATACAGTGCAGCAATGCCGTCCAGAACAGTCTGCGCCGGGTCATCTGCACCCTCGCCAAACTGTTCGTTGGCAAGCAGATTGCTGAGACATTCCAGCAGTGCCGTACCGCCGGGAGAAAGCGTTTCCGCCTGTTCTGCCAGGTGGGACGGAATCTCCAGCGTCCGGAATCCTTTTCCGGCACGCTGCTGCCGATGTTTGGCAACTCTTGCCCTGCACTCTGCGTCCCAGATCTGCATGGTGGCAATATAGTAAAACGGCTCTTGTTTCAGCGCCGTGCTGAGACGCTCGGCAAGCTGAGACTTTCCGCTGCCTGCGCCGCCGGTCACCAAAATCAGCATGACAACCGCTCCTTTCGGTACGCCTTACAGGCATCTGCAAAATGCTGCGGCACTTCCGGATTTGACGGAAAATACAGGTGCGGAAATCCGGCGATGATCTGCGCCTTTGTCTGCACTGCCTGCCAGGTTCTTCCGTTCGGGCGCTGTGCCAGAAATGCACTGCCGTTATCCGTACTGTCCGCATAGTGAAATTCATGCGCCCGGATTTTCGTTCCTGCCTTGCCCAGGAGCGTGTCCTGCTGTGCCGTCAGCGTCACATAACCAAAACGGCAAAGGCGTTCGCCCAGACGGGATGTTCCCGGCAGAAGTCCAGCCAGCGGGTAGGACTTGCCGTCTTTTCCGGTCATAGACTGCTGCAGGTACAGGAATCCGCCGCACTCTCCCAGAATCGGGATGCCAGTCCCGGCGAGCCGCCACAGTCTCTCCAAAAAGGCAGTATTGCCGCTGAGCCTGGATAGGTACAATTCCGGATAGCCGCCGCAGAAATACAAACCGTCCAGGTTTTCCGGCAGCTTTGCATCTGTCAGCGGCGAAAAATACACCAGTTCTGCGCCGCATTGTTCCAGCAGTTCCAGATTTTCCGCATAGGTAAAACAGAACGCCTTATCCTGTGCCACACCGAGCCGGAACGACTTCGGTTTCGCCGTATACTGCGGCACATCCGGCAGCGGCGGCGCTGTTTTCGCCAGTTCCAGGATACGGGAAAGTTCCAGGGTCTCTGCAGCGGTTTCTCCCAGCAGGTGGATCTTCTCATCCAGCTGTTCCACTTCCCCAGCCATCATCAGTCCCAGATGACGGCTTTCCAGCTGCACTTCCGGCAGATGAGGCAGATAGCCCAGCACAGGGAGTCCGGTCTCCCGTTCCAGCAGTTCCCGGTAATAATTGTACATTCCGCTGCGGATATCGTTGAGCAGAATGCCGCAGATGGAATTCGGTGTGCGGAATGTCTGAAACCCGTGACAAAGCGCCGCTGCAGAACAGCCCATTCCCTTGGGATTCACCACCAGCAGCACCGGGATTTTCAGCCGCTGGGAAACGGTATAGGCGCTCGCCTGGTCGGTCTGTCCGATGCCGTCATAAAAGCCCATTGCGCCCTCAAAGACAGCACAGTCCGCATCGGCACTCACCCGGGAGACCAGCTCCGCCATCGGCTGTTCTGACAGAAAAAAAGGATCGGCGTGATACGCCGGTCTGCCGGTGATATGACTGTGAAACATGGGATCAATATAGTCGGGACCACACTTCCAGCCCTGCACCTGCAGCCCACGGGAACAGAGGGCAGACAGCAGTGCCGCAGTCATTGTGGTTTTTCCAGCACCGCTCCCTGCGGCGCTGAGCATAATGCGTGGAACAGGCTGTGGCATGGCAAGGTCTCCTTTCCGGATCAATTTTGAATATATTTGAATGTATTTTATATTATACCACATCCGGACGTTTTGTTCAAGCCATCCGGACACACATTTTATGTGGATTTATTTTTGCGTCAAAACGATATCAACAGTTCCGCCGGATCCTCTTCCTTGACAATGGAATCCAAAGGACTTATAATAGGGACATCATCAAAATCGTACAAATTATGCACGATTTCGAAAACGATACCACAGTTTCTGCAAGCAGGTTTGATTTCTATATAGTTTTGTACGATTGTTATAGTGATTCCTATGAATGTTATAGAAATAGCGATTTCTTTATCTTATAATATCATTCGGCATCAGGATAAAATAAACGTCCTGAAATATAAAAATAGATAAGGAGACTATCACTATGGCAACACAAAACACTCGTGCGGAATTCCGCAAAAAGCTGCTGCACCTCATGATCCCGATTTCCCTGCAGCAACTGATGATGGCGCTTGTCAATGCGTCAGACGCATTTATGCTGGGCTTTGTCAGCCAGGATGCCCTCTCGGCAGTATCCCTGGCAGGACAGGTACAATTCGTATATTCCCTGTTTTTGTTTGCCATTACTGCCGGCGTTTCGATCTTTGCCGCTCAGTACTGGGGCATCCAGAACAAAAAGGCAGTGGAAAAGACGCTGGGCATCGGTCTGGCATTTTCCGTGCTGCTCTCCCTTCCCTTTACCATCGGCGCAACATTTTTCCCGGAACTGCTGATGCGTGCATTCGCCTCTGATCCGGTTCTCATCCAGGACGGCGCTGTTTATCTTCGGGTAGTCGGCGTGTCCTATCTGCTGCTCAGCGTTTCGCAGATCTACCTGTGCATTCTGAAAAACTGCGGAAAAGCCGTACTGAGCGCTGTCATCAGTTCCGTTTCCGTCATCATCAACATCATTCTGAATGCCGCTTTCATCTTCGGCATCGGTTTCTTTCCGGAAATGGGCATCGCCGGCGCTGCCGTTGCAACGGTTATCGCAAAGGTGATCGAACTGGCATGGGCGCTTGCAGTGATGCTGAAAAAGGACAGCATCAAGATCCGCCTTGGCTGGACCATCCACCCGGACAAGGTACTGCTCCGTGACTTCTGGAAGTACACCGCTCCGATCCTGGGCGATGAGCTGATGTGGGGACTGGGCTTTACCATGTACTCCGTCATCATGGGACACATGGGCAGCGACGCCGCAGCCGCAAACTCCATTGCAAACATCGTCAAGAACCTGGTAATCTGCTTCTGCACCGGCATCGCTACCGCAAGCGGCATTATGGTGGGCAGTCTCCTGGGACAGGGCGAACTGGAAAAGGCAAAGGAATACGGCAGAAAGCTTTCCAAGACTTCCATTTTTGCAGGCGCAGTTGCCGGCGTGATTATTCTGGGCGTTATCCCCTTTACCCCTATGTTCTCCACGCTGACCGACACTGCAAAAGAATACCTCCGTGTCATGCTGGTGGTATGCTCCTATTATGTAGTCGGCAAATCCATTAACATGACGGTGATTTCCGGTATCTTCGCAGCCGGCGGTGACTCGAAATTCGGCTTTATCTGCGACGGCATCACCATGTGGTGCGTTACCGTTCCCATCGGTCTGATCGCTGCATTTGTGCTGAAACTCCCGGTACTGACCGTATACATTCTTATCAACGTCGATGAGATCATCAAGCTCCCGGCAGTCCTCAAGAACTACCGGAAATACCGCTGGGTCAAGAATCTGACCCGACAGGAAACTGCACCTGTTGAACCAGAAACCATGGCACAGGCAGCCGCATAACACAAAGAAAAGGAGTCCTCTATGTATACCCTGGAACTGACAGACAACAAGTCTGAGATCATCCAATACAACGTACCCGATCTGCCCATCAAGGCATCCCGTTCCTCTCAGGAGGACTATCCCTCGCTTTCCATCGTCAATCACTGGCACACCGAGTTTGAGTTTATCTACGTGAAAAATGCACCCATGTGGTACAGCGTCAACGGCGAACAGTGCAAGCTGATGCCGGGACAGATGATTTTTGTCAACTCCGGGCAGATGCACTACGGTTTCTGGGAAAAACCCAGCGATTCCGTCTATGACTGCACCCTGTTTCCGCCGTCCCTTGCCACCAATCCCACGACCAATGATTTGCTGGAGGACATCATCCACCATGCGCCGCCGTATCTCATTCTCCACCCGGAGATCGCCGCAGAAAAAACAGTTATCACGCTGGTGAGTGAGATGTTCCAGTGTGCCAGCAATCAGCAAAGCGGCTATCCGCTCCAGCTCTTCGGCTGCATCTACCGCATCTGCCACGCCCTGTGGAACTTAACGCAGAACAACGCTGAGCCGTGGGAACCGAACGACAGCAAGCGCCTGGAAGCAATGCACAAGATGGTGGGATTCATCCAGCAGAAGTACAGCAGCAAGATTGCTTTGCAGGACATTGCTGCTGCCGGATACGTCTGCCGCAGCAGCTGCTGTTCCATCTTCAAGGAATATCTCAACCAGACACCCAACGCTTATCTGACGGAATACCGTATCTCCAAGAGTGTGGAACTTCTCGCAAACCCGGATCTGAGCGTGACGGAGATCGCCATGCAGTGCGGATTCAGCGGTTCCAGCTACTTTACAGAGACCTTCCGCAAAGCCATCGGCTGCACGCCGTCGGATTACCGGATGCGCAAGCAGCAGCGGCGGTAAACTTAAGGCAACACCGCACAGAGTTTGTGCGTAAGATGCGCAGTCGGATTCTTCGGCAGATTGCACAGAAATTTCGCAGGCATACTGTCGGTCGCAATCAATCCTAGTGCGACACTCCTTTGTTCTCGGGCAGAATCCTGCCTCGAACGCAGTCGTATGTCAAGAAATTTCTGTGCGGTATGACGGAAAATCAGCAAGCAGATTGCGTGCAAAGCCGTTAGGCGGGCTTTGTGCGGTGTTGCCTTATATTCTTTCAAACAAAAAAGCAATATTGCGCCGGAGTTTTCCGGTTGCAATATTGCTTTTCTTTTTTCTCAAATTTCAGGCGATTATTCTACGTTCTTCAGCGCATCGCTCATGGGAATCTTCTTGACCTTGTGGTTCAGCAGGAAGGTTACCACAGCATAGCAGATCACGCCGGCAGCAATGATTTTCGCATATGTCACCGCCGGAACATAGTAAACGATCCAGCCGGAGTATTCAAAGAATACGATCTTCATGACCTCTGCCATTACCCAGTTGCAAAGCGGTACAGTCAGCAGAATGCAGATCAGTACCACAATGGTGGTGGAGTGCAGGTAGATACGATTGATTTCCCGGTTGCTGTAGCCCAGAATCTTTACCATGGAAATGGACTGTGCATTCTTCTCAATGATGATCTTCGACAGCAGATACAGTATCAGAATGAACATCAGCGAGCCGAATACCAGGAACAGACTCATCATGCTGCCCATAGAGCGAATCAGCTGACGAGATGTCTTTGTCAGATCATCCACAGTGATTTCCGTGGCAATCGCTGCATCATCAATGTCTGTGATCTCCTCATCCGAGAAGTACGCATTGAAGTAGGTATCATCTTTGTCAAACGTCTCATTATAAAGGCTGCGATCCATGAACACGGCAATGGTGGATGGATAATCATAGATACCGCCGACCTTGAACTTGTACTTGTCGCTGCCATACGGGTCTTTCAGAGTAATGGTATCGCCCTTTTCTACGCCGTACTTTTCGGAATATGCGCTGGAAATCTCTACCTCATCGTCCGAAACATCCAGTTTCACATATTTGCTGTCCGGCTCTATGCCATACAGGGAAACACCCTCACTGCTTCGCTCCTCACCCAGCGTGTCCAGACTGCTGAGGCAGAACTTTTCTGCGCCATCTTCCGCTGTTTCCACCGGTGTTTTCAGCACATACTGGTAGGTGGACAGCGCATTGTCTGTGACCATATCCTGGAAATGTGTCAGCATCGGATGCAGAATCATACCGAACATGAGAATAAAGTTTGCGAAAAAGATACCGAAAAAGATCATGATATGATTCGGCAGGTTCTGGAAAATCACACGCAGCTGAAAACGGCGCATGATCGGGATACGGGTGTTCAGACGGAACGCCTTTTTCTTCTTCCGCTTTGTCAGATCACGCCGGATGAATTTCAGCGGCGCAATGCGCATTTTCAAGGTCAGCATGACAAAGTTGATGAGGAACAGCAGTATCAGCGGAATCACCGTGGTCAGCAGGAATGCCTCCGGATTCAGCAGCACCTCGTAGGTCGGCAGGCTGTAGCTGCCCAGATACTGGTCGGCAAATACCTGTTCCAACAGGGTGTATCCCAGAATGTTGCCGACGATCGCCGCCACAAGCAGAACCAGCATTGGCATAATAATGTAGTGCCGCACCATTTCTCCACGGGAGTAACCGGAGGCACGCAGCGTACCGATGACATTCGCCTCTTTGGTGATGTTGTTGGAAATCGTGATGGAAAAGACAAACGCCAGAATCACAACAACAATATAGAGGAATGCCATAATCATGGACTTATCGCCGCCCATGTCGTCACCAGTAAAGATGATCGCCTGGTTCAGATATTCCGGCAGGAAGTTAGTCAGCACACCGTTTTGTCCCAGAATCGGCATCAGATCTTCTGCCATATCCTTTGCCTCAGCATCATCTTCCGGCAAATCATCATAGAACCAACTGTAGCTGTAGTGGATGTGATTGTCCCGCAGCGCATCAAAGCCGTCATCGGTCATAACGCCGACACCGAATTTATCGTTGTCAAACATCATATCCGATGTGTTCTGAAACAGCGCAGAATAATCCGAGAGGGCTACGATACCGGTGATATGCAGCGTTGTGTCTGCCACACGGAAATCATCGCCGATCTCCAGCTCATGGTTTTTCGCATACAGACGATCGATTGCTACGTCCTGCTCTGCCTCGGGCATATCGCCGTCCAGCAGGCAAACCTTGTCGATATCCTTTCGCTCTGCGAATACCCGGAATGTGCTTTCAAAGTCGTCCGTTTTTTCTTCTTTATAAAAGTTTGGGTACACCTTGACGCTGCCGTCTTTCTCGATGTTGGCAAGCGCCTCATCTGTGGCAGACTCCGCAAATTCAAAATTGCCGTCCTCGATGTTGTACTTATCAAAGCTTTCATGATAGGAAGCGATCAGGCTGTTGTCTGCCACCAGAAATCCGGAGACAAGGGAGATGGACATGACAAAAAACAAAAAGATAACCAGATATTTTCCCAGCTCGCCTTTCAATTCCCGGGGCAGACGCTTGTTCAGTGGATTCTTTGTTCTCTTCGCCATGGCTTACCACTCCAATTCTGCTGCCGGAATCTTTGTCTCGTTGACAAAATTCTTTCGGATCTTTCCGTCACGCAGCTTTACCACACGGTCTGCCATATTCTGCAAAGCGTCATTATGGGTTACCATCACAACGGTATTTCCATACTTGCGGCTGACATCCTCGATCAGTTTCAGAATATCCTTGGACGTGTTATAGTCCAGCGCACCGGTCGGCTCGTCGCAAAGCAGGATGTCCGGGTTCTTGACGATGGCTCTGCCGATAGCAGTTCTCTGCTGCTGACCGCCGGAAAGCTGGTTCGGCAGCTTATGCCGGTGTTCGTACAGCCCCAGGGTTTTCAGAAGATCGTCCACATCCAGCGGTGAATCGCTGAGGTATGCGCCGACCTCGATGTTTTCCTTAATATTCAGGTTCGGGATCAGATTGTACATCTGGAAAATATATCCCAGATGTTTCCGCCGATACAGCGTCAGACTCTTCTCATTCATGTCCCCGATGGTCTCGCCGTGAATGGTAATGCTGCCGCTGTCGGGCGTTTCAATGCCGCCGATGATGTTCAGCAGCGTGGATTTACCGGAACCGGACGGACCAAGCAGAACGCAGATCTCGCCTTTCTCGATCCTGATGTCGATTCCCTTCAGCACCTCCACACGGCTTTCTCCCTCGCCGAAGTGTTTTTTGATTTGTTGAATCTCTAAAAACATATCACACCATCCTCATTATGTAAATCTAACGTGAAAAAAGTTAGAAAGTCCTAACCCTAGTTAGTATACCATAACTGGAACAAGTTGTCAAGGAAGATAATTGGAAATGCAGAAAAATTGCAAACAATTTTCGGAAACATTCCGCACGAAAAGTTGTGCAAAAATGCAAATGCTCTCCCGTGCCAGATTCCACGGGAGAGCATTCTGTGATAAATGATTAAGCGTACTGACAGGTGATGTGACTGCCGTTTTCGCCCTTCTGGACTTGCAGCTGTGCATCGAACCGCTCTGTCAGCTCTGAAACGTGAGAGATAATGCCGATCAGACGCTGGTGGTCGGAAAGCTGCTGCAATACCTGTACCGCATTGTCCAGGGCAGTGCTGTCCAGCGAGCCGAAGCCCTCATCAATGAACATAGCATCCATCCGGATGCTACCGCTCTGCTGCTGCACGGTGTCTGAAAGTCCAAGTGCCAGCGCAAGCGATGCCAGGAATGTTTCGCCGCCGGAAAGCGTTTCTACAAAACGAGTCTTTCCGGTGTACTGATCCAGCACGTCCAGATTCAGACCAGATGCGATTCTGCCGTCTGTTTCCTCCTGCCGCCGCCGGAACTGGTATCTGCCGCCGGAAAGCTGGTACAATTTCAGATTGGCGTTTTGCAGCACCCGGCTGAAATAATACGCCTGCACATAGCGCTCAAAGGAGATCTTTTCCCGTTTTCCCTGCTGACCGCCCAGCATCTTGTCCAGCTGTTCCATCATCAGACACTGTTCTGAGTCTTTTTGCAGCGTGCTATGCGCTTTCCGCACTGCCTTTGCCGTCTGGCTGCACTGCTGTTGCTGCTGTTGTTCCAGCTGAAACGCCTTTTCCGTCTGCGCCTTTTCACTGCGCATGGCTGCCAGCCGCTGTTCTGCTGCGGCAACGTCATAGCCGGGAACATCCTGCGCCGTTTCCTGCAAATGCTGCACGATCTTTTGCTGGGACGCCACGGTTTCTTTCTGCTTTTGCAGGGCATCCGCCGCAGTCTGATACGCCGTTTCCAGACGGGCAATGTTGTTTTGCAGCAACTTCCACTGCTTTTCCGCCTCAGACAGCGACGCATACAACAGACCGCTCTGGCACTGTTTTCGCTCCGCCGCACAGCCGGCGTATTCCTGTTCCAGCTGTTCCAGTGCAGCACGGCTGTTTTCGTATGCCGTCTGCAATCCGGGCAGACGTTCCTGCTGCTGTTTCAGCACAGCCCTTTTCCGCTTTTCCTCGTTCAGCCGATTTTCCAGCGCAGCCAGTTTCTGCTGATTTTCCCGAATCGACATTTGCAGCTGTTCCATCAGCTGACGGACTTCTTCTGCATCCGCCGTCGCTGCCATGCCGCACTGTTCCAGCTGCTTTTGCCGCTGGGATTCCAGCATCCGGCAGTGTTCCTCCCGGCGTGCCGTTTCGTGTTTCTGAGTTTCCAGGTTTTGCAGCGCACGCTGCTGGGATTCCCTCGCCTTTTGGAACTGCTCTTCCGTGACGGTATCTTCTGTGCAGATTGCCGGATGGGGATGCTCCAATGCGCCGCACACCGGACAGGGCTTTTGTGGTTCCAGACGGCGTGCCAGATTGCCTGCCATGCTCTGAAAGAACTGCCGTTCTATCTGGTCGTACGCCGGCTTTTCCCGGGTGAAATAGCGTTCTTCCGCCTGCTGTGCCTGCTGTTTCTGCTTGTCCCGAACCGCCTGTGCCGCCGCATACTCCGCAAACATCTGCTGTAAGGTCAGCACTGCGTTCTGCCGATTGGTGTCATTTTCGATCTGATGGGTCAGTCTGGTATGGTCTACCGCTGTGTCGGCATAGGTTTCCAGTTCCAGAGAAAGATGCTTGCAGCTGGTGTCGGTCTGTTCCCATTCCAGCTTTGCTTTTGCGCAGAGCTGCTTTTGCAGGGCTGTCTTTTTTTGCAGGGCAGATTCCCGTGCGGAAAGCTGTGCCGCCTTTTCATATGCTGGGAGACTGTGCTGGAGCAGTGTCGCCTTTTCCTGCAATTCCGGCAGCTTTTCTGCGTTTTGCGCCGCCGTCCGAGCCGATGTGTCGCACATTTTCAAGCGTGCCTGCTCCTGCGCCAAAAGCTGCACTGCCTGCTGCAAATGCTGCAAAACGGCATTGTGCTGTTTTCCCTGTTCCAGTTCCAAAAGCAGCTGCTCCAGTGCCTTTTGCTGCACCTGGAGCTGTTTCTCTCTGGTATCTGCACGCTCTTGGAGTTCTGCCGCAGCCGTTTCCAGCATTTCGCAGAGATTTTCCGCAGCGCCTGCGCCGGAGCGTTCCAGACGCTCTGCATACAGCGACTGCTGAAACGCATCCGCCGGCTTTGCCTGGTGCAGCAGCGTGAGAATCCGTGTCTCCTGCTCTGTCACACGCTGTTTCTGCGCCGCAAGCCGGAGTTTCAGGATCTTCTGGATTTTTTCGCAGTTATGTGTATGGAACAGCTGGCGCAGAATCTCCCCTTTTTTCTTGGAATCCTCCAGCAGGAACTTCTGAAACTCGCCCTGTGCGATCATGACGATCTGGCGGAACTGGTCGCCGTCAATCCCGGTCAGTGAGATGATCTCCCGGTTGACCCGTTCTGCACCCTCGCAGACCAGCACGTTGTCCTGTTCCTCGCCGGGACACAGCCACAGAAAGGCGCTCTCATTGTCCAGGTTCTTTTTCATTTCGCCGTTGCTTTTGTACCCCTGCTGTCTCGGCGTGCGCTGTACCAGATATGTCTTTTCGCCGCAGGAAAAACGCAGCTGCACCGCAGTCTGCTGAGTGGGTTTGGCGTATTCGCTGCGGAACATTCCCGGCTTTCGCTTTTCACCGCTGGCAGTTCCGTAGAGGGCAAAACATATCGCATCGAAAATGGTTGTCTTTCCGGCACCAGTTTCTCCTGTGATAAGGAAAATCCCCGACTTTTCAAAAGGTTCGAAATCAATCCTGCACATTCCGGCAAATGTGCCGAACGCCTGCATGGTCAGTTCTAAAGGTTTCATTCTGTCTGTTCCGCCTCCTTACAGATTGACTGCATCAGCGCCTGCGCTGTCTCATGCTCTGAAAGCTCATACTGATAGACACTGCTGCAAAAACTATCCACCAGTTCCAGCAGGGACTTCTCCGGCACTGCCTCAGCCTCTGTGGTACCGGCAGCGATGCGCTCCGACTGCGAAAGAAATTCCAGTTCCAGCACGTTGGGATACACAGCACGCAGCCGCTCCATGGCATAGGGCACCAGAGTTTCATCCGTCAGTTCTGCCCGAATCCAGTCGGCGCTGGGCTGTGCATATGTCAGAAGATCTTCCAGCTTGCCACGAATGATACGCATATCCGTTTCCGGACAGAGCGGAATAACGGTTACTGTCAGGTTATCCTTTTCCTTCCAGTCCAGCAGGGTCAGCGACTTCTTTTGCAGTGTTTCGGAAAAGGAATACTTCATCAGCGAACCACTGTAGCGCATTTTCCCCGAACGCACCCACTGGGGCTTATGGATATGCCCCAGTGCCACGTAATCGAACGCATCAAATACAGATGCGTCCACCAGCTGTGTGCCGCCCAGCTGCAATTCGGAGTCGGATTCCTCCGGCGGTGTGCCGTCATGCAGCACAAAGCCGTGGTACATCAGCAGATTCCGGTCCTTTTCCGAAAGCGCCGTCTGCCCGATCACATGGGCAATGCCGTCGGACAGGCTGCGGAAATTCTCTTTCGGGTACAGCGACGACAGCGCCGCCTGCTTCACAAAGGGCAGCAGACAGAGATGCACTTTTCCGTATTCATCTTCCAGATCGTAACTCTGCATCTCACCGGAAAACGTCCCGGCGATATACACGCCCTGGTGTTCCAGCAGCTGGCTGGCGAATTGCAGCCGCTCTGCGGAATCGTGGTTGCCGCTGATGAGAAATACTGCGATCTTTTTCTCAGACAGCGCCGTCAGAAAGCTGTCCAGCACGGTCACTGCCTCTGCCGCAGGGACATTTTTGTCATAGACATCCCCGACGATCAGAACCGCCTGCACAGACTGTTCCACTGCGATTTTTACAACTTGTTCCAGCATTTTCTCCTGCTGCGGAAGAAACGAATGGTGATAGAGCCGCCGTCCCAGATGCAGGTCGCTGAGATGCAGTATTTTCATGTTTTTGACCCCTTTCCGTTTTTGCTGTAGCGTATTATACCACACCAGTTTTTCAGATTCAGCAGAACTAGACTGCATTTACAATTTCTTTACATTAGTGCTTGTTTGAAAAATTCGTACATTTTTCAAACAACCCCTAGTTGCTGCAAAAGTCGGTCGATCTCTTCCCGTTTCGCCAGTCCCTCCGAGAATGTTGTCGCTCCGCCGGCAGCCGTCCCCAGTTTCAGCGCATATGCCGCATCGCCCTGCTCCAGTCCGGCAAGGAATCCGGCAAGCATGGAATCCCCTGCGCCCACGGAGTTTTTCACTGTGCCGCTGCACACGCCGCAGTTGTGGCAGGTTCCGTTTTCCTCCAGCAGCAGTGCGCCGTCCTCTGCCATAGAGACCAGCACGTTCCGTGCGCCCATCTCCTGCAATTTTCCGGCATACGCCGCAATCTCCTCCCGGCTGTGCAGTGTGATACCGAACAATTCTCCCAGTTCAAAGTTGTTGGGTTTAATCAGAAACGGCTTGTATTTCAGCACATTCTTCAGCAGATCATTGGTAGCATCCACTACCGTCCGAATCTGTCTGCCGTCCAGATATGCCAGAATCTTTTCATAGATATCGGACGGCATGGTATTGGGAATACTGCCTGCCAGAATGATCGTATCCCCGTCCTGCAAATCGTCCAGTTTCCAGAACAGTGCCTTTACCGCCGCATCGTCAATCACCGGTCCCTGTCCGTTCAGTTCTGTTTCTTCCCCGGATTTGATCTTCACATTGATTCGGGAAAATCCGCTTTCCAGATGCACAAAATCTGTGGCAATTCCCATCTCCTGTACGCCTTTTTCTATGGCTGCCCCGGTAAAGCCTGCCACAAAGCCAAGCGCACGGGACGGAATTCCCAGTTCTTTCAGAATCACGGAAACATTGATGCCCTTTCCGCCGTAATAGATCTTTTCTCCGTGAGAACGGTTCACCATTCCCACCTGCATGGCATCGGTATGAACGACATAGTCGATCGCCGGGTTAAATGTCACTGTATAGATCATAACTCCTATCTCCTCTTGTCTGTGAAATTTTACTGCTTTTCTATTGTACCACGTCTTTTTTCAATTTGCAAGAAAAGTTTTTGGGCAATACGACAGAAAGCATGGCAGCATCTTTTTTGGATTCACAATTGATTCAAATTGTCTTGCGGAAATCTTTTCAAACCGTACTTGACAGCATTTCAAAAGCGTGCTATACTATTTTTGTCGTTTGTTAGATAATACTAACTACCAGAAAAAGGCGCTCCGATGCGGCGCTTTCTTCGGAAAGGTTCTATTGCTGATGAAAAAAGGGTATCTTTTAGCTGCCGGACTTGCCGGGCTGTTTTGTCTGACCGGATGTACGAGCAGTGTCTCTACAGAACAATCTTCGAGTGCTGCTGCGCCGGAAAGTGCAGCGGCAGAAAACAGCGCATCGGATGCCGTCTATGAGGATACCCAGGAATTCATGGGGACTTACATCATGGTTCGTGCCTACGGAGAACACGCCCAGGACGGCGTGGAGGCGGCGTTTGCCCGTGCCAAGGAACTGGAACAGGTGTTTTCCAACACCATTGCAGATTCCGAGGTCAACCAGGTGAACACTGCGGCAAAGGCGGCAGTCGGCACGGATATTCTCATCTCTGCGGATATGGCAAACGTATTGCGTGCTGCGCTGGAGTACGGCGAAAAAAGCGGCGGTATGCTGGACTGCACCATAGGCGACCTGATCGACCTGTGGGGCATCGGCACCGACCATGCTGCCATTCCGGCGGAGGACAAGATCCATGCACTGCTGCGGCAGGACGGCTGGAAGGATGTCAGCTATCATGCGGACAACCAATCCCTTTCCTTTGCCAACGACGCAGTTACGCTGAACTTCGGCGCTGTGGCAAAGGGGTATATTTCCGATGAGATGAAAAAGACGCTGGAAGAAGAGGGCGTCACTTCTGCGCTGATGAGCCTGGGCGGAAACGTAATGACCATCGGCGCAAAGCCGGACGGCAGCCAGTGGACGGTGGCGATCACGGATCCGTTTTCGCCGGAAAGCATTACGGCATCTGTCACTGTTACAGACAAAGCGGTCATCACCTCCGGCAACTATGAGAAATACTTCGAAGAAAACGGAAAGCGCTATCATCACATTCTCGACCCGTATACCGGCGCTCCGTCGGAATCGGATGTAGTCAGCACGACCATCATTGCCGACAGCGGTACGGACTGCGACGCCCTTTCAACGGCAACATTTCTCCTGGGCGCAGAGGACGGCATGGCGCTTATCAATTCTCTGGACGGCGTGGAGGCTGTCTTTATCCAGTCAGATGGGACAATGGTCTCCTCCGACCACATAGATTCCTATAATCTACAGGTAATTGGTTCATGAAAAAAACACTGATTTTTGTTTGCATCGCTGTACTGCTTTTAGGCGGCGGCATTTTCGGCAGCTGGTATGTGCTGACACACAAGCAGTCCGAAAGAATCGCCCGCATCTATCAGCAAGACAAGCTTTTATATGAGATCGACCTTTCTACGGTGCAGAAGGCATACACCATTACGATCGACGGCGAAAACGGTGCGGAAAACGTAGTCCTGGTAGAACCGGGACAGATTTCCATGCAGTCCGCAAGCTGCCCCGATCATCTGTGCGTCAAGCAAGGGACGATCTCTGACGGCATCCTGCCCATCGTCTGCCTGCCGAATCACATCCGCATTTCCATTGCATCTGACGAGGAGGGTTCTTTCGATGTCCAAGTCCGTTAAGCATCTGGTCATGCTTGCCATGTTTACTACCATGGCGCTGACGATCTTCGTGGTTGAGGCACAGATTCCCATTCCCGTCCCCATTTACGGCGTTAAGCTGGGACTTGCCAATGTCATCACGCTGATCGTTCTGGTGGTCTACCGCCCGAGGGATGCGTTCGCCGTACTGGTCATGCGCATTCTGCTGGGGTCGCTGTTCACCGGAACACTGGTTTCCATGATCTATTCCCTCAGCGGCGGTATCCTCTGCTTTCTGGGAATGGCACTGCTGTGCAGGCTGCTGCACCGGAAACATCTCTGGTTCATCAGCATGATCGGCGCTGTGCTGCACAATGTGGGACAGATTGCTGCGGCAATTGTAGTGATGCAGTCGGTGCAGGTCATTGTCTATTTCCCGTTTCTGCTGGTTTCCGGCTGTATCACGGGTATTTTCACCGGCATCGCCGCAGATCGTGTGGTTCACTTTCTGCCCCGGTCGATTTTTCCGAAAGAAAATCTGCCCGAAAAGAAAAACGAGCAGTCCAAATAAACCGTGCAAATTTAACTGGAATGATGTTCCAGTTATTTCTTAGATATTAAGTTAGTCTAAACTAATTAGTTTTAACTAATTGGCAAATCAAATTTGGTAGTATATCCCGGAAAAGCAATGGGATTGACTATATTCGAGCGTGTTCCCGTAAAAAGTTTTTGATGAAAATGTGCATTACATTTTTTATGGAAACACACTCCAAAAGTTGCTGCACCTCGCAATGCAGCAAAATCAAAAATTTTTAGGAGGTCATTATGCGAGAGATTCACTGGAAAAAGCTGATCGGCGCAGCATCTGCCGCTGTGCTTGCAGCTACACAAGTCGCTCCGACCATTTCGGCATTTGCGGAAGAGGCAGGCACAGGCGATTATGTCTACTGCTATGCAACCATGACATGGGCGGAATACTGGAAGAATGAGGGCGTTTATCTGGACAGTGCCGCAAACGGCAACTGGGAAGCATCCTCCGCTGAGAGCGACGCACACAACGAAACAGATATGGGTGCGTTTGATGCGGTTACACGTGCAACCAGCAACCACGGTCTGCACAGAGGCAGCTATCAGTGCGCTGTTAAGGTATTCGATACCGACGGCAACAGCTATGATTACACCGGCAAGGGACAGGGTGAATCCGTTGATGTTGTCAAGAATAAGGAGACCGGCACAGCAGACATTACGGTTGATGGAACAGTTGTTGGTACATACGACCATTCTGTTATCAGTGGTCCGAAGTATGTTCCGGTTGCTGTTCCGGCAGCGGATTACGAGGACTTCAAGAAAGCTTATACCGTTTACGAAAACGGCACAGAACTCACCGGCGGCTACTCTGAGGGCAATCTTGTCAACATTGATGAGACTGTGAAGGTTGACGCCAACACATCCGGCATCAAGACCGCAGAAAAGCAGGAGGGCGGCACATTCCAGTTTTCCAAGCGTGAAACAGCTGCAACTGCTGACGGCAAGGTGGTAGACACCAGTGCGGTTGAGATCGGCGAAGTACAGCACGATTCCGGCTACGGTGATTTCATCCGTGTAGACATCAACGGTGATTACGGCGACCTGGGTGCGCATATGTATGCCGTTCGCTGGGATTACTATGGTGACGGTGATACTGTTCTGGCTACCTACGGCACCAAGTTTGCCGCAGACAACTGGATGCACAAGGCAATGGGCATCCAGCTGGGTCTGACCAAGAGCGACCGCTGCCAGCTGCCGGAAGGCACAGACGGCTACGGCAGATGGGATGTTACCATCTACGCTACCGGCTATCAGGACTTCACATTCACAGTAGACAATGAGCCGGAAAAGTATGTATACGGTACGATGAATCTTCCGTATGCGGACTATTATTATGGCGAACTGGGCAACAAGACCGACACCACTGACGGCAAGGTTTCTTATGACGCTGACCTTGCCGGAGATGCTGGTATGCGCGCAGAGGGAAACTATGACGCAGTCACTTCTGCAACAGAAAAAAAATGGAACAGCATGTTTGCAGACACCACATATGTTTCTGAGCCGAACGAAAACGGCGGCGGCAAGATTCTGGGTGTTTCCGGCGTAGAAGTTGCCATCGAGCAGAGCCTGTACGATCAACTGACTGCTGACGCAAAGGACGGCAAGACATCCGGCGTTCTGGGCAGCCTGTTCAGTACATTTACCCCGAACAAAGACCAGGAAACAGTTCCGGCAGCATACAAGCAGCTGTTTGCAGACGGTACCCTGTCCGCAACCATTACCGCAGAGCCGGAGGTCGACCTGACCAACGTAACACCGACGCTCAAAACCGACAGCAAGTACGGTGACTACCAGCTGAACATGAACGGTCTGAATCTGGGAGAAGGCAATCTGGTTTACGGCGTGATCGTCAAGACAAAGACCGGCAACTATGGTATGCTCCAGCTGGAAAACATCTGGAAGGGCGGCACTGAGCTGGCATGGTCCGCTGGCTTCAAGACTACAGAAGCACACGGAAACAGCCTGCGGTCTGCTCCGTATACTGCAACCTCTGGTGATACCATTGTAGAGATCAGCTATCTGACCAGCAATGGCGAATACAGCGTACATCTGGCAGATGGTCTGTACCTGCCGAAAAAGCACACTGGTACGGTTGCCGCAGAGAGTGTTGCAGTGACCGCCGGCGAAATTCCGGTAACACTGACCGATCTGCCGGAGGACTTTAAGGCAGTTGTATCCGCTGATGCACTGACTGGTGCAGCCTATGCAGACGGCAAGCTGAGCTACGATGCAGCAAGCGCACAGCCGGGCAGCTACACCATTACCGTATCGGACAGCACAGGCGTATATGCACCGATTTCTGCCAGTGTAATTCTGACCACCGATGCAATGCCGGCAGCTTATGACAAGGACAAGAACGCAGTTGTTGCTGCAAAGGATGTTACGGAAGAAGCGCTTGCAGCTTATCTGAAGAACATTTCTAAGGTAACCATCGGCGACCAGGAATATGCTGCAGCCGGCAAGCGTGGTGTGAAGATCATTGACCCCGCCACCGGTGAGATCAACACCGCTGCTGAAACACGTGACGGCGCTGTCTTTGCAAAGTCCGGCACATACAAGCTGACCGTAGAGGCAACCGGTTACACCACACCGCTGACCTTCGAGATTACCATTGCCATAGCAGACAACAGAGGCGACATTGACCTGAACGGCAAGGTTGACTCCACCGATATGTTCTACATCATGCTGTACTGCGCAAACATTTCTGCCGGCAACAAGGACTTCGCACTGAGCGAAGATGCTGCTGAAAACAAAAGAATGATCGCTGCAACAGACGTAGACGGAAACGGCAAGGTTGACTCCACCGACCTGTTCTATGAGATGTACTACATCGCAAACAGAGGCGCAGGCAATGACGTATCCTGGGAAGATATCATCAAGTAAGCAAATTTCGATAATCCTCTGAACCATAAATGCAGAAAACCCCGGGCAGTAATGTCCGGGGTTTTCTGTGGTTGATATGCTTTTTCACTGTTTGAAACTATGGGTGCAAGGAATCGTGTGCAATTCTGAAAGGCATCCCTTGACACCGGCAAAAAAATCCCCTGCACTGCTCTTTTTACGGAGCGGTGCAGGGGATTTTTTTATAATATGTTTCGTTCTTTTAGATTCCTGCCAGGATCAATACCGCAGCCAGGACAACTGCACGCAGCACGGTGAACCAGATCTCGTTGCCACGGAAGTTCCGGATGCTGCTCTTCGCATTTTTCTTCGGACAGATCTCCAGGCACTTCTGACACTGGAAACAGTCGCCGCTTACATTCCAGCTACCGTCCTCCGGCAGAGACAGATCCGACGGGCATACCTTTTCACAGGCAGTACAGCCTTTGGCGCATTTTTCCCTTTTGCGCCGCACCGAGAAAAACGGCAGAATGGGCAGCAGGGAGAAAACAGCACCCATTGGACACAGGAAACGGCAGAAGAAACGCTCACAAAATACCATTCCCACCAGGATCAGCACCAGCAGAATGCAGCCCAGCCAATATGCGCCCACTTTGAAGTTTCCGGAGCGCAGCATGGAGAACACATCCCAGGGACTCCAGCCCGTAAGGTCTCCGTAAACGCCCAGAAAGCACAGCAGAACCACTGCAAGCAGGACTGCGTATTTCACGTAGGAAAGCGGCTTTTTCCAGCTCTTTTTCAGCAGGAGCGGTTTCTTTTTGCACTTTTTACAGAGGAACAGATACAAGCTATGCACCGCATCCCCCAGCGTTCCGAACGCACAGGCATAGCCGCAGAAAAAGCGTCCGAACACAATCGTATAAGCACACAGCGCCAGCAGCACTGTCAGAAACGAACTCCATGCAATGGGATTTCCTGCGCCGATCTGCGTCAGAACTGACTTGATGCCGGAAAAAGCAGTAGTAAATGCCGAGGGCAGAAACAGGAAGAAAACCAGCTGTATGGCTGCCCGCAGGTAGGCATGGATTTTTTTGGGGGTAAAGTATTTTTTATTCATGCTGCGCCGCCTTTCCCAAAGCATCCTCGACTGCGCCGAGAATGCCGTTTGAACTAAAGGTTGCGCCGCTGACTACGTCTACATCGGTAGACTGCATTTCCAGGATCTCATCAATGACACCCTGTGCAGCCTCAAAGTATGCCGCATCTTCCTTTTCGGCGGAAACCACCGTACAGTCCATGATCTGACCGTCTGCGATGGTAACTTCCATTTTTACCGGACCGCCGAAGCCTTTCGCCTCTCCGGTGTAAACGCCGTCCGCATAGGGCGACTCCGTTTCTGTCTCGCTCTCCTGCATCGCCGCCTGCTGTTCCGCAAGCTGCTTTTTGGCGGCCGCCTCGTCTGCTTTGCGGTCACTGACAACGGCATGATACGCAGATACCAGCGAGATCACCAGCACCACGTTAAGTGCCTTTACTGCAAATGTATGCACCGCCGATCACGCTCCTTTCCGTGCCTGTGCCAGTGCATCATCCACGGCACGGACAATTGCGTCTGACGAACAGGTTGCACCGGAGACAGCGTCAATGCCGTCTGTATGCTGCTTTTCCAGAATCTGTGCAATGGTACCTGTGATTTTGCCGGTACCTTTTGCCGCACGGGAAATATAGCGGTCGTTCAGCTTATCGTAGGAATCCCCTGCACCGCTGGCATCTGAAATGCTGACGATCTGGTCGTTCTCGATCTTCACCTTGACGGACAGCACATATTCTACAAAGTCCTCGTCCTCATCCGGGTAACAGTCCGCTGTTCCCACATAAGTGCCGTCGTCGTAAATCTTCTCGACCGGCTCTGTTGTTGTCTCCGTGCTGGTCGTGCCGGTGACGGGTGCAGCTGTGGTATTTTCCGGCGGTGCAATGGTAGTGACAGTTGTTGTAGTAGTCACCGCAGGCTGTGCCGCATTTTTGGCAGCATCCAACGCCTCGTTGATTGCCTCCAGAATGCCCTCTGAGCTGAATGTCGCACCGGATACTACATCCACATCGGTGGACTGCCGCTGGATCACCAGGGAAATCAGTGTTTCCGCACGTTTGAAGAAGGATTCGTCATCCTCGTTGGATACCACATGAATCTTTTCGATCGTGCCGTCTTTCAGCGTAAGTTCAATTTTGGTGATGCCGCCGTAGCCCTCGCCGCTGCCGGTGTATACCCCGTCCGGATACGGAAATGCGCCTTTTTTCCCCGGTTTTGCCGGAGCAGTGGTCTGTTCCGGTTTCTTTTCGGTTACAGCAGCCGGCGTAGTCTCTGCGCTGCCTGTTGCCGCATTTGCCAGCGCATTCCGCACCGCCTCGATCAATCCGGCAGAACTAAAGGTTGCGCCGGAAACTGCGTCTACATTAGTGCTTTGTGCCGCAATAATATTTTGCAGCAGCGCTGAGGCATTTTGCAGATAAGGGCTGTCATCCTTGGAAGAGAGAATCTGGATATCTGTGATCCTGCCGCCCGATACAGTGACCTGCACAGTCATCTCGCCGCCGAATCCGGTTCCTGTTCCGGTGTAAACGCCGTCCCGGTATGCCGCAGGCTCTTCCACGGTCTCTACAGTCGGCGGCTCTTCATTGCTCTGGCTTTTTGCCGCCGCCAGTGTAGGCAAAGCGCTGTCAGATGCGCTGCTGCCGCCGGCCTTTTGCAGTGCATCCCGTACTGCCGAGATCAGTCCCACGGAGCTGTAGGTTGCGCCGGAAACGGTATCGACATTGGTGCTTTGCAGTGCAACGATCTGTTTCAGCAGCGCCGAGGCGTTTTGCAGATAGGGCGAATCGTCTGTGGCACTGAGGATTGTAATGTCCTTGATCTTGCCGTCCTCGATCACAACCTGCACTGTGATAGGACCGGAAAAGCCTGTTCCTGTTCCGGTATATGTTCCGTCTTTATAAGTGCCGGACTCCGACAGTTTCTCTACCGCCGGCGCAGGCGCTTTTGTGGTAACAGCGGCAGTTTTCCGCTCCCTGCGCTTTTCCGTTGTACTGGTTTCCGTTGATTTCTCTGCGCTCTCACCTACTGCATCCAGCGACAGAACCGGTGCTGTGTAATCACCCAGCGAAACAGCAATACATACCGCCAGGACTGCCGTAGGCAAAAAGCCCAGCGCCGGAAGATATTTCTTGGGATTTCCCCGAAATTTCATGAAATTTCAACCTCCTGTGACTAGTTAGTTTTCTCTAATTAGTCTAGCATAACCAGGAGAAAAAATCAAGAAAAAATCTGTGTACAATCTTTCGAACATTCCGTTAACCCCGAAAAAATGGCATAAAAAAACGGTTTGTGATACACATTCACAAACCGTTTTGCACAAAGGATACGACGTTTATGCCGTTTCCTCTTCTGTTTCATTTTCCTTGTTGTCCGAAGGCTTTTTCAGAACAGGCGTCATGCTTTTTGCACAAATTGCCATAGTAGAGGCATTGTGCAGGAATGCTGACGTTGTCGGAGCAATCACGCCAAACAAGCCCAGCAGCAGCAGGGACGAGTTAAAGGCGATGATAAACCGATAGTTCCGGTGAATCCGTGCCATCAGCTTTTCGCTCAGTGTACGGAGCGTTGCCAGTTCTGTCAGATCTGCGCCACGGAGCGTGATATCTGCTGCCTCTCTCGCAATATCCGAGGCATCGCTCATGGCTACGGAAACATTTGCCGCCGCCAGTGCAGGAGCATCGTTGATGCCGTCGCCCACCATGATAACACGGTGACCGTCTGCTTTCAGCTGTTCGACATAGCGGTGCTTGTCCTCCGGGAGAACCTGTGCAAAGCACTGGGTGATGCCCAGTTTCTCTGCGGTCACCTCTGCCGCCTTCTGGCTGTCGCCGGTCAGCATGACAATATTGGAAATCCCAGCCCGTTTCAGCAGCTGGATTGCCTGCTTTGCCTCTTTTCTCGGCGGGTCTGAAATGCACAGCACGCCGGAAAGTTCGCCGCCGATTGCCAGATACACCACAGAGCAGCCGCCGGATTTTTCTTCAATTTCCGCCTGCTGTTCCGGTGTGACCACAACGTGTTCATCATCCGAAACAAAGTGATGGCTGCCGATCACAGCACGCTTTCCGTGGAGTGTGGTCGCAATACCATGCGCCACGATATATTCCACTTCTGCGTGTTCTTCCTGGTGATTGAGGTTCCGCTCTGCCGCACCCTTTACAATGGCGCGGGCCACGCTGTGCGGAAAATGCTCCTCGATGCAGGCAGCAATCTTCAAGATCTCGTCCTCCGAATAATGGCTGAACGAGATCACACGCTCCAGCACCGGTTCTGCATTGGTGAGCGTACCGGTCTTGTCAAAGACAATGCTGTCTGCCTCAGCAAAAGCCTCCAGATATTTTCCGCCTTTAACGGTGATATCATGGTCTGCCGCCTCACGGATCGCAGAAATCACGGAAATCGGCGTAGACAGCTTGATGGCACAGGAATAATCCACCATCAAAATGGAGACAGCCTTTGTGATGTTGCGGGTCAGCAGCAGTGTCAGACCAAAGCCCAGGAAACTAAACGGCACAATACGATCTGCCAGGTTTTCTGCACGGCTCTGGACACCTGCCTTGAGGTTTTCCGAATTGTCGATCAGCTGGATGATCTTCTGAATCTTGGTGTTGCCGCTGAGTGCATCGACCTGCACTGCAATCATACCCTCATCCACAACCGTACCGGCGAAAACAGTAGAACCCTCTGCCTTACGAACACTGAGCGGTTCGCCTGTCATAGACGCCTCGTTGATATTCGCCTCGCCGGAGACAACAGTACCATCCACCGGAATTACGCTGCCGGTACGGACACGAATCACATCGCCGACCTGGAGATCCGCCATAGGAATCAGCACATCGGTGTCGTCCTGTACCAGCCATACCTTATCGGTCTTGATCGCCAAGCTATCCGTTAACGCTGCCTTTGTCTTTGCTCTGGTGTAATCCTCCAACAGCGAAGAGATCGACAGCATGAACATGATGGTTCCGGCAGTCTTGAAGTTCCGCTGCAGCAGGCAGGCGCTGACAGATGCACCGTCCAGCACATCCACATTCAGCTGTCCATTCAGCAGTGTCTTGACGGCACGCCACGCATAGCGCAGTCCCTTCCAGAGAATAACCGCATTGGCAATGGGGGCAGGCAAGATTGCATTTTGGATGTAGCGCTTTGCGACCAGCTTGACCAGATCGGTTTTGAAGTCCGAGTCGATTCGCTCCGAACTTTCCTCCGGTCCAAGCGGAATGAGCATTCTGGTATCCAGTGCAGAAACTGCACGGATCACCTTATTTCTTGCGCCTTCTTCATAATAGACCAGAATACCGCCGTTTTCGGCATGAGCCTCTGCTTTCCTGACTGCCGGATGTTCCAGCATCTGTTTCTGCACAGCGGTTTCCAGTTCCTTATCGAAGGCATATGCGCCGCAGCGAAAGCGGATTCGCCCCGGCTTATCGTAGACGATCTGAAATTTCATTACGCATCCACTTCTTCGTCAACTTCGTTGTCGATGCCTGCCTTTTCCTTTGCGTCGCAGCAGATATCCTGTGCCTCGTCCTTCATATTCTGGAATGTAGCCTTTGCATCGTTCTGCAGCTTCATGCCCTTTGCCAGACCAGATACAGCCAGTTCGCGGGTCTTCTTTGCAGTTATGATCTTCTTGCCGATTACCATCGCAGCAGCACCGCCGACAGCATACCACAGTTTCTCATTCTTAAAACATTTCAACATAGTAAAGACTCCTTTTTCATTTTAATATTTGCCGCTGCAAGCCATTGGAGCTTGCCGGCTTTTCGCATCTGAAACAGCAGTTTTGTGCTTTTCAGACTATAAACTTAGTATACACCCAGAATTAACAATTGTCAACGGGTTTGCAGGAAACATTTTGTAAGAAAAACCAACTGCTTTTTTGTGACGTCTGTGTATAATATATGAACATTGGATAGTTCAGGCGAACTAACTGTTTTGAATTTATAGACAACTAACCGCAACATCAACAACAAGTTTCTTCTGTTTCAGTCGCATTTTGAGAATTTGCAATAAGAATTGCGTGACATACACAGCCACCGGCTTGACAAACAGCAGATTTTATATTACAATAAAAGCAATCGAAATCACAGCACAGCAGCAGGAGGTAATATGGCATGAAACAATGTATGGACGCTGACAATCTGCACCGCAGACTGAAAAAAATTATCGGACAAGTACAGGCAATTGACCGCATGATCGACGAGGATGTCCCCTGCGAAGATATTTTGTCGCAGATCAATGCCGCAAAATCCGCCCTGCACGGCTGCGGAAAGGTTGTTCTGGAGGGACACATCAAGCACTGTGTCCGGGACGGTATCGAACACGGTGATGCGGACAAAACCATTGAAAACTTCACCAAAGCAGTAGAGCGTTTCTCGAATATGGGCTGATCGCATTCTTTTTTCAACATTTCAAAGCAATTCTAAAGCAGTCTGACGAAAATCAGACTGCTTTTTCTTTTGTGCTTGACAAGCCTATACCCCATAGCGTATACTATACATATACCCCATACGGTATAGAAAGAAGGCATCTGCTATGAAAAAATGTATGGAAAAGCTGGAATCGCTCCTGGAACTGGGCGGTACGAAAAAGGACATCGCTTTGCTTGTGATCTCCGGCATCGCCCTGCTCTGTTCGTTGTTCGATGTACCGCTCCCCTTTTCTCCGGCATGGATCGCCATTATATTGTGCGGCGTTCCCATCGTGCTGGAGGCGGTTATCGGACTGGTCACCCGGTTCGATATCAAAGCTGACGTGCTGGTCTCCATTGCGCTGATCTCTTCGGTGTGTCTGCATGAGAATTTCGCTGCCGGCGAAGTGGCGTTTATCATGCAGCTGGGCGCACTGCTGGAAGATCTGACGGTGGCAAAAGCCCGTGCCGGCATTGAAAAGCTGGTGCATCTGACACCGCAGACAGCAAGACGCATCCAGAACGGCGGTGAGGAGATCATCCCGGCAGAGGAAGTGCAGACCGGCGACATTCTTCGGGTGCTGCCCGGCGAAACAATTCCGGTAGACGGCGTGATTCTCTCCGGTAAAACCGCTGTCAACCAGGCAGTCATGACCGGTGAATCCCTGCCGGTGGACAAAAAACCGGGAGACGATGTGGCAAGCGGCACTGTCAATCAGTTCGGCGCATTCGATATGAAAGCCACTAAAGTCGGCGCAGACAGTTCCATCCAGCGAATGATTCGTCTGGTGCAGTCCGCAGATGCCGGAAAGGCAAAGATCGTGGGGCTGGCGGACCGCTGGGCAACGTGGATCGTCGTTACAGCGCTGACTGCATCCATTCTGATCGGATTTATCACCAAGGATCTGATTCGTGCAGTTACCATTCTGGTTGTATTCTGTCCCTGCGCTCTGGTACTTGCCACACCGACTGCCATTATGGCTGCCATCGGCAACGCCACCAAGCACGGCTTTTTGGTGCGTGAGGGCGATGCGCTGGAACGTCTCGCCAAGGTGAATACCATTGCATTCGACAAAACGGGAACGCTGACCTACGGCACGCCAAAGGTCATTCATGTGGAGTGCTGCGGCGAGTTGAGTGAACCGGAACTGTTCCAAATGGCAGCGACCGCAGAAATTTTCTCGGAACACCCTCTGGGAAAAGCGGTAACTGCAAGCTATCAGAAAAAATACGGGACGGCAATTCCAAAGCCGGACAAGTTCGCCATGCAGATCGGCAAGGGCGTTCTGGTGGAACAAGCCGGAAAAACGGTGCTTGCCGGAAACGAAAAGCTGTTGGCAGACCACAGGATCACTGTCCCAGACTCTGCGGCAGATGCTGCCAAAAGTTATCTGGAACAGGGCTGCACGGTGATCTGGCTGGCTGACCAGTCTTGTCAGGGATTTCTGGTGCTGTCCGATACCATCCGCCCGGAAAGCCGTTCTATGATTCACGCATTATCGGAACAGAACATTACGCCGGTTCTTTTGACCGGCGACAACGCCAACGCTGCACAGGCGATTGCCGGACAGCTGGGCATCACACAGGTGCGTTCTGGCTGTCTGCCGGAGGATAAGCTGCAATTCATCCGCACTGCCCAGGAACAGCAGCAGCCGGTCTGCATGATCGGCAACGGCATCAACGATGCCCCGGCACTGAAAACGGCTCACGTCGGCATTGCAATGGGCGGCGTGGGAAGTGACATCGCCATCGATGCCGCAGATATTGCATTGGTTGACGATGAGGTCAAGGAACTGCCGCACCTGTTCCGTCTGTCAAAGCGGATGATGCGCACCATCAAGTGCAACCTCAGTTTTTCCATGGGGCTGAACTTTCTCGCCATTATTCTTGCAATTACAGGCGTTCTTGGTCCTGTCTCCGGCGCTCTGGTACATAACGCCGGTTCTGTTCTGGTTATTCTGAATTCCGCACTGCTTTTGAAACGGAGGAAAAAATCATGATTTTTAACATAGTTGGAATACTCATCGGCGCACTGATTGCCGGAGGCGCAGGCTTTTATCTGGTAAAGGGTGAAAAAGATGCCGAATCGAAAAAGATCAATACTATCGGCTTAATTGCCGGACTCGCTATCCTGGCATTCGCCGTTGTTCGGACGGTATTCTTCTCTTAAAGCGTTCCGCAGCTGCGCATATCGGAATTCCCTTCTGCATATACTGTATATGAGGTGATTCTTGTGGCATTTCCCAATTTACAGTCGCTCCTGCGGCAAAGCAGCTCTTCCCGGCAGTTCCTGCTTTCCCTGCCGGTGGCAGTCCAGCTGCGGCTGCACGAACGAAACAAATTTATCCACACCCAGGAGCAGCTGCGGCAGCACGCAGCATTTCTGCTGCACACACTCTAACACAAAACGGACACAGCTTAACCAGGAGCTGTGTCCGTTTTTCGTTCTATTTTTGCTGATATATTAGGTACAGTGACGGAAATTCTTGTCGGTGCAGAGTCTTGCGGCAACCAGTCCCATGGGAAGTGCCATTACAATCAGGATTGCCTTTGTCAGCCAGAGCGCACCATCTTCAATGTTGTTCAAACCGATGTAATAGATGCCACGGTACATGAACAGTCCGGGAACCATGATAACGATTGCCGGAACAGTCAGAGAAATTCTCGGATAACCGATCTTTTTCTTGACAACAGAGGCAACACAGCCAGTGAAGAATGCGCCGATAAATGCGGCAACGCCTACCGGGAAATTTGCCAGGTCGATCAGTTCCAGCCGGAGCGTATTGGAGAACATTCCGATCAGACCGGCTGTCATTGCCATCTTTCGGGGGCTGTTGAACATCAGCGAGAATCCGTATACGCCAAAGAAACTGGTGATGATACGCAGAATGATCGTCATGCCCGTGTCAATTTCCAGTGCCGGAAAATCTGCCGGCTGAAAGCGACAGACAAGCGCTGTGACCCATCCGGTCATTGTTGCGGTCAGAATAATCAGCAGTGCATAAGTGATGCGCTCCAAACCGGAACGAATGTCCAGCTTTGCCAGGTCGATACCGCCGGTAATCAGCGGGAAACCAGGGATGACAAACAGCATCGCACAGATATAGCCTGCCTGGTGTACTTCAGACACCCCAAAGATCGCCTGCGCCAGCAGGATGGTCAGCACATAGGTCACACAAGATGCGGCAACGCTGACTGCCACATTTCCCAGCAGGGAAATTTTTCTTTGCAGCATCAGCTTACGCACAAAGTTGCCCACGCCTGCGCCAAAGAAAGCGCAGATCATCTCCATGGGACCGCCGCCCAGCAGGAATGTAAATGCACAGCAGGCAATCGCCGATGCCAGGCCCAGATTCCATGCCTTATAGTTCGCCGGTTTTTTCTGGATCTCATCCAGCACCAGGTGAATCTGCTTGACGGAAAAATGCGCTGCCTTTTCCGGGAACTCTCGCATGAACTGTTCCAGTTCTGTCAGTTTATCCGTATTTACGCCTGTGGTGGGCAGCGAGATCGAATGAGTATATGTTCCGTTCTCCTCATAGCAGGTATACTCAATGGACAGCAGACCGATATCTGCGGTACACGAGATTCCCAGTGTCCGGGCAACCTCATTCATCGAATTGCGGACACGCCATGCCCCTGTTCCGACAGACAGCATCATCAGTCCCACACGACCCACCAGCGTCGCCTTTTCTTTTAAGGTCGCCTCGGTTGATGGCACACTGTCATCGTCCTTGACAATGTGTTTCCAGTGAATCGTCATATGCTGTTTGTTGATACTCCCCATGTGTTTCATTCCTCCTATTCTTTTCAGACAGTTCCAAAACCTTTCTCGAAAACCGTCCATGAAAACAGCCGCCCCTGCGTCCGTCGGGCGGCTGTTTGACATCACATAGAATACCTTATTTATTATAGTAGACTGATTTGGACGTGTCAAGCTTTATTTCGTGAACAGGTAAAAGATTACGCCGAATTTTTTGCACTGTTTCTGTTGGGGGTTTGTGCATTTTTTGAGTGATGGTGGGTTTGGGAAACACGTGATGTGTGTGTTTGCACTTTTCACGATCTGAAAAAGGTGTCCCCCTGCTGTTGATTTCACCTGTTAAGAAAATTTACGCTTATTTTGAGAAAATAGATTGCATTTGTTTGAAAAATGGGGTATAGTGTAGATATATGACCAGTACAGTTCATATATTTACTCTTGTTTTTGTTTTGATTATACTATTCAAGTCTTTGAATACGTTTTTAGGAGATACTATTATGAGAAACAACATTGAGTTGAACAAAGAAGAATACAACGCACTACTCGAGCAGTTTTACACTTATTTTGAGGATGGATACAAGTTTGAGGAATTCCTAAAAATCTACTTAGAAAAGATAGGACTGGAAGAGGTGTATGTTACAAAAAGGTCAGGAGACGGTGGCATTGATTTGACCGCTATCAGAAAAGGAATTGGTGGATTATCCAACGCCGTTGATGAGCCGGTCTATGTCCAGGCAAAACGATATGCTCCGTCAATTACAGCATCTCCGGAAAAAATCCGTGCATTAAGAGGTTCTTTCCAAAGCGGCACTGGAATATTCATCACCACTGGAAAAGTTTCTGATAAAGCCAAGCGAGAGGCTCAGCAGGTAGACCCTAGCAGACCGATTATTGTGGTTGACGGAGAGGAACTTATCAACACTTGTATCGACAAGGAAATCGGTTTTGTTTTCAAACCTGTTTTCAGCAAAAGCGCACTCGACAATGCAATGACAGGAAATTCTCCGGCAATTCAGCATTCCAACACTGTAGAACGAATTGTAACAGAAAACGACATCAGAGCATACATTTTGGTTTTGCCGCAAGCGATCAAAGACAAACTTCCAGAAACCGTTTCAGCCATCAAGATCAAGTTTGGCAATGGTGCATACAAAAAATACAACATTGATGCACAGCGAAGATATGTTGGCGGTATTTCAAAAGCTTACAGAGAATTTGGACTAAGACAGCCAGACAATGTGTTTGTATCTAAAAAAGCAGTCTGGTACATAGAAGAGGACGATAAATACACCATAGAATTTAAGGAAATCCAGGAGTAAATTGCGTAAAACTGTTTTCAATGAAAGGTGAGATTTTATGATAAATATTTTATTGGAAACGTATATTGCTGAATCAAAAAAACGAAAAAATCTCGGGTATATATAAAGTTGATAATTGTAACAATAATAACAGCATTGGCATCTGGATGGATCCCTCATTTTTATTTTCCTCACTTCCCAGATCTTTATAAACTGTTCAAAATTCAAGTTAAATATACATATATACTTTGCGATTTACTAAAACACTTTTTTGAATACAATAAAGCAACTATGTTATAGCAGCATTTGCTTTATAAATTCTATATATTGCTATAGTTATTCGAACTTGTTAATTAGTAGTATTAGTGCAATTCACCAATACTAGAATTATCTCATAGTTAACTTTATCAATTTTCATCATCTGTAATTTTCGTGATAACATACTGCTTACCGCCTGATGCCATGACATATTCCTGCGATGACAAAATTTTATTTAACGATACAATAATCAGTTCATCATTAAAAGTCGTATCTCTCTTCGGAATAATTGTTTCTACATCAGAAATCAAATCATTGATTTGATTGGTTCGAACTGTAATATCATCAAAATCGCAAATATCCATATGCAGCATCATCGTAATGGATTTCCCCGTTCTTGGAAGTAATACGCCATTTACATTCTTTTGCTCCAGAAGCGTCGGATTCTTTCTTGCTATCACATCTGCCTGTTGTACAGACATTGCGCACACACCTTCACTTCGCTGATAAGCCATCCATCGTTCATGCTCTGCTACATCATACGCATACAACGCCGTTTCTTTCAGATTTACAGCAGAATCTCTGTCTGAAACAAGTCCCTGGATGTATTTTTCAAATGCACAATTGTCCGGTGTCCCGTCTCCATGATACTCAGAAATCTCAAATCCCATATCCCAAAGTTTATATTTTATACTAAGTGCCATCGACAGATTCGATTTTCTGTCACGTTCAAATTTGTAGTATGAACAAAGATTATCCATCGCCTGCTCTGCAGAATCTGCAGCACAGTATACAAAATGCACACGTTTTGCAATTGCCTCAATTTCCGGATCAATCATCTCGTTATAATTATAAATGAGGCTGTCATAGCCAAACGGATTAAGTTTATAATCTGATTTTTCCAGTATTTTTGCAGTCTCATCTTTTTGAATCCGTACTGCGATGTGGGGCATATTACAAAAGTTGTTTTCATAAGTAAGAAAAAACTTTCTCAATTCAATGGAAAGTTGAATATTAGAAATATCATCCTCACCACACAGAGCGATATACGTGGTGTCCATGCAATTTTCTTGTATCACCTTAAACAGTGAAGAACTATGTATATTTGCTTCAAAAAAGTGAATACTGTAACCGCTGTTCAAAAGCTCCGGGCATAAGAAATCCGTTTCACTTTTTGCATTTGCACAATTTTCAGTGATGATATTGATTTTGATTTTATGATTTACAAGCTGTCCGCAGCATAATGCTGCACTGAGAAGTTCTTTTGCCATGTTATTATAATCAAGTATCAGAAGAGAAATATTCTTCTCATCCGGCTTTATATTAGAAAAAAGCGGCTTATCATTCAGCAGTTTATAAACCTGCAAACGTTCAGGATAAACAACCCGCAAATCCATAGACGTTTCAATAGAATCAATAAGTTTTTCGTCGGTCAGTGCATAATTGGAAAACACAGTTATGTGAATATTGTTCTTGTTCAGTGTGCTTTTCTTTTCGCACAAGTCGCTGTAATATTTTTCCAAACGCAAACCAAGTTCAGTATTCTCATTGCCGTCATTCAAAATAAAGAAGAAAACCTCACATTTACTGCTGTTGAACTTCGGAAGTTTATTTTCTGCAACATCCAACTTCATTTTATGGCTTATGTGAGAAATCTTATTAAACCCAAGTTTTCGATCAAGTTCATTGTTAATCTTATCTGTCTCATAGAAAATGACAGTAATTCTATCGTTATCCCGGCATGTGATATCCTCAACAATTTTCTCTGCTCTTTCATTGTAGGTTGAGAAAATAAAAATCTTTCTTTTATTAAAAATAACAAATCCAGATTTGATTTTCTCAAACTTGATTTTCAAAAACCGATATATTGCAGTTACACCGAGAATCGGGCTAAAAATATGAACACATGCACGCACAATCAGCGCTATATTAAACAAAAAAGTATTTGAAACCTCAGGCTGATACGATTCATATGAGTTTGAATTTATCGTTACGATCTGAAACAGATTTACAACATCGCAAACGATAGCATTGATAGGCGAATAATTTTGCAGATAATGCGGCAGGTATGCAAAAAATCCTGCAAACATCAGAAACATAAACGTGAACTCGATCATCGTTTTCCGAGCATTTGCAATATAATAAAAAGACAGCAACAACATTATCACAGCTATTATTAAGCAGGTACTCCAAATAATCATGTCAAAATTCCTTCCGAAATATATATTTGCATCAGTCCATAATCGCTGCTGTCAGTGTGCTTACCTTCTACTAAATAAAAATCACAATCATTTAGTTCCCAGATAGTATAACCGTCAGATTCTGTATAATCCCCATATGAATTGCTCGCTGCATTTCTAATACTATTAAAGCTATAGTCATTTGTTATTGTATAATTTACAAGGTACAATTTATCATGAACAAATACAAAGTAAAGAGAAGATCCATCTTCAAAATCTATCTCTGATTGTGTAGCACCTTCCACAACCTCAGATGCGTCTTCCAACGGCGGCAGATCTTTATCCAGTTTTTTCCCCAGTTCATCATAGGTCAATCCTATAATCTGCGTATCCACCATAAAGAAATTATCAACATTAAATTCTATATAATCAGACCAACACATAACATCATCCGAACTTCCAGATTCGATCTGTGTCTGAGAATATCCATCATCGAAAATTTCATATACCCAATCATACAGTGTTGTGATGCCCCATGCACCAAACAGGATAAAAAGTACAATGAACACTCCGCCAATAAAATACGGATAAATTGGTTTATTAACATGATAATTCTCAATCAGTTCTTTTGTTCGACTGTCCCAGAATTCTTTATAATGCGGCGGCTTTTTCTTTTGCAGAAATGGCATGACATCTATGACATTGACATTTCCCAATTCAAGTTGGAGAAAAGAATTAGGTTCAACATCTTCGACTTTCCAAATAATCACATCTTTGTTTAGCTTAATTGCCTGATTCAACTCATCAATACAATTGTTTGAATCCTGCGATTTCTTAGAAAGTAAAAATAAAACCGCTGCAGAATTACCAATGGTTTTACTAATGCTCTTATCATAGTCCTGAGAAAGAGAAATATGTTCGTTGCTCATCCAATAGTTTATTCTGTGTTTTTTCAGAATTTTGCAAATTTTTCTTGTTTTCTCAATATCCTCTGTTTTATGACTAATAAAAATTCTTTTACCCATCCTGCTTTAACCCTCCATAATTTTTCTTTGCAAATAAGGAATTAACTGGTAGCAACATTCCAATATGTTATTTTGATATGTAATTACTGGATATGGTCTTGCTCTGAATTCTGCAGAAAGTACATCATTTTTATTTAACAATACGACTGTATTGACCCCTTTTTCAAATGTTTTTCTGATTTTAATATTACATCGCCGATCCTCTGTGATATCAGGAGAATACAAGATGACAAATGTACTGCATCCAAAAAGTTCCCTTAGAATTCGGTCCTCACTGCCTCGTGTAACCATAGGTTCTATAAAGCATATCACATTCTGCATTCGAAGTGTATTTCCCAGTAAAATCGCCAGATTCCTGTTCTTTTCTTCAAAGCAGAGGAATACCTTTTTCCCGTTTCGAGGGAAAATAAAACTTGGCGTTTTTTGTACTGGAGGTGCAACCGGTCTCTGTGAAGATGCAGAAATATTAGCTTGTACATTGTTCGATTGCGGCGCAATTCTCGTATTTTTGGCAGATGAATTGGCTGTTTGCACTGCTCCTTTAACTGATGTCAACATATCCAAAGTTAAAGTACTGAAATCACAACCGGAAAAGAAATTTATCATCTCAATAATGCCATTTGATATCAAAATAGCATTTTTATTTTTGAATCCCACCTCACCCCATAGTTCATGTTCATTATCAAATATATCTTTGGCAATTAGTTTCACAGAATCTTTGTTTATTTTCAAGCTAATCTCAGAGATATTTTGATACTCTATTTTTTTCGGACTCTCTAAAATATCTTTTGACACCACAAGTTCGGGATAAAAAACAGCTCCCTCTTTTGCGGAACCAAATACGGTGGAATCATAAATCAAAATAATGTCATCATTTCTATTCGGCAAAACAGGTGCTTTTCTCAGCTTTTTCAAAAATTTTAGATTATCTTGACAAAACAACGTATCCGTAACATGATTTGCATTAAAAACCATTTTCCTAACATAATTACTTTGCATCTGGGTTAACATACTTATTTTTTCTCCCTATATAAAATATGAATTTATGAGACACAAAATACAGTTATAAATTTGCCCTTTCCTTTTCTTCTGTATCTTGAAAAACAAATTTTACCCTTATCACATAGAACACTTTGCTCGCTTTGTGTCGCTCTATTTTTTATTATAGCACATTTTCCGATTTTATGCAAATTATTTTGTAGCTTGTCTGCACATGTTAAATGTGTGTAGTATACAAAAAAGCACACAAGGCTATTTTGAAATGCCTCGTGTGCTTTTGCAGCTTTGATATTATTTCTTATCTCTTTTCATTTGCAATCCTTCATGGATTTCAATCGTTGACTGAGTTAACGAATTCGCTTGCGTTCTTCTTTGCCTTATTGATTTCAGAATAATTGATTTGATTCAATTGTTTGCCAGAAGTTTTTAGAACAAGCTGTACCTTGCACATTTGATAAAGGACACCCACAGCAAGCACAAGATTTTCAACGCACAACTTTTCTTCTGGCGTAAAATCATTCCAGTTTACCTTATGCTTTTCGATTTCTTCCAATTTTTCCAAGTGACTTCTATAAATCCGTTCTACGCTTTTTAGACTCGAATAAAATCCGTTTGCGGCACTCGAAAGCTTGTTAAGATAATCAACGACCTTGTTAATTTCTTTTTCATTTTCCTGCATTTGCTCCCAAGCCTTATCCGCTTTGTTGGAAAGTTTTCTGCCTGTAAAATTAAAAATGATACCGCCAACCAAAAGACCAATTCCAAGTGTAGCCCCACCAAGTACCGCCGTACCAAGTGCCATGCCACCACCTCCGGCTGCAACGGCTCCGCCGCCCAAAGCTGCCAAAGTAGCGTTGGTAGCTGCTGCACCAGACAAAGAGGCGATTGCAGTGCCGGTAGAGGCTGTTCCTAACGCCATGACGGCAGCTGTTGTTGCCCCTGCTGCGGCAAACCCGCCGGCTGTACCAACTGCCGCACCACCAAGACCACCTAACAAAACTGCTGCTCCAACGTGTGCATTTTTGATATCCTCCGGATTGTATTGGGGAATGGTAACATTGTTTCGGTGAATTTGTTTGAAATCCGGTCTGTTTTGGATTCTTTCAATCAGATCCTGAAATTTCTCGAAACTCTTTAAGATTTCAAGCTCCTTGCGTCCCACTCTGTCCATTGTAGATGTGGCTTCATTTTGCTTTCTTTCCATTCTGGCAACGTTATTTTTGTCTCGTTCTGTTGCTTCTTTCACCTTGTCATTGGCTTTCTTCATTTTTACACCGCCACTGATGCCGGCTCCGACTCCGCTAGCTCCTGCAATGGCAGCACCAACTGCTAAAATGATTGGTAATGGCATGCAAATCACTTCTCCTTTTGTTTTTTTAATAAGTTACACATATCTCTGTTCAGTTTCTCGTACTCTTCTCGTGTCATGATTGACTGAAAGTAGACATGATAGCTTTCATCGACCCTGCATTTTAGAGGCCTTTTTTCATAAATGCTGCAAAGATTTCCTTGTAGATATTTACAAGTTCCATCTCCTCTGTCAAGATCAGCGTAAATTTCTGACAGATTTAGATTTCGACAGCACAAACCACATTTATCACATAGAAACATCATTCAAACACCAGACGATTCTTTTTGTTGCTCATAAAAGTGTCAAAGTCACCTTTCCAAGGAAGCGGAATGTTCAATTGCTCAAATGTTTTATATAGCACCGCATTTAATTCGGTCTCCGATTTTGCTTGATTCAACGCACTTGCAATTGCATTATACCGTTCCGTTTCTTTTCGGAAAGCTTCTATGTCAATTTTTTCTAATTCTTGCATGTATGCAGTTACTGCTTCATAGGTTCGTTTCAAAGCATCCAGCGGTGTTTCAATCCCACAACGAATCATGACTTCTTTCAGAACCAGTATGATAAGACGTATCCAAGCAATCAAATTTAGTCTTGTAAAGAACAGAACCCAGTTTCCTCCAGAGCGAATCGCTGCATCTACGCCATCGAACAAGCAAAGTACACCATTGCTGACAATCAGCATCACTCGCAGATCATCGTGTTTTTTTGTTGGCAAGCACTCTTGAATTGGCTTGTGATATTGAAAGTGGTGTCGAATCGCCCAAACAAGACGTGTTAAAAGATCGCTGATTAAAACGGGAATTGCCATTGTCAAAGCGAATCTAGCATCGTAACCAGATTCAAATGCTTTTGTAGCGATTGTGGCAAGATCATTCAAAACTGGTTTTTGTGGATTACTGCTCGCATTAAATTTTCCAAAATGGCACAAACCGAACAACTCGTAAAACGGCATCACAATTCCGCTTCCTCGACCGCTTGCACCAGAAGATCCTGCAATGTCTGACATAAGGTGTCCAAACCAATTTACTACACCAGAGAAAATTTTTGCGATAAAATTTCCGCCTTGCAGTTCCATGGTTTCCGAGGATATCGTAATCAATTTGCCATTTGCCAGAAAAGCAGATGTTCCCGTGAATTGGCTAAGAATCGAGAAGAACAAGCCTATAACATCCGGAGAGTGTGCCAGAGATTTCATATGATGATTTTTGGCACTCATGGAAAACGCTCTGCCAACATCGCCGCTGTGCCGCTGATCATAATTTACAGAAAACTTTTTTTCAAGAAATCCAATTGCACTGGATGTACTATTTTCTTTTCCGGCTCTTGGACTCCAGCCACTTGTTTTAGCAAATGCTTTTACACAGTTATCTACCTGTGCATCAGTCCATTTTCCTAGCTTGCTGTCCGTCGGAGAACCTACAAACATAATATCTACGATTCCTGCAATTGCTCCTGTTCCAATCGCAATTAAGTAATCATATTTATCGCATTTATCACGATATCTTATAACAGAGGTGTCTGTTTGCTTGTTTATCAGTCCTTCCAAAAGATATCCCATCCTCTCTTATGAATTCAACCATTTGGTAAATACTATGTATCTATAAGTATACCACACAATCTCTTTTTTGTCAATTTTTTATTATAATATTTATAAAAAAACGCCGAAAGCAGAAATCTTATGATTTTATTTAAGTTCGTCAGACTTCTCATTTTATCTTTGACTTCATTATACTCATACTGTAAGACATACGTCTGTCTGTTCTAAAAAAATTTACAAGAAAAAGCACACAAAGCTATTTTGAAATGCCCTGTGTGCTTTTGTAGTTTTGATTGGACTTGTATACTACAATTTTAAACAACATATGCAGAAAATTCTCTTAAAGCTCCAGATTCGCAATTTCCTGGTTCAGTTCCAGCTGTCTCTGATGGAACATCAATTCCTTATCGTGGACAAAATACGCATCGACCTTGTGTTCACCCAAAAATCTTGCACTATACGGATTCGCCGTCAGTTCTGTCACCAGAATCAACTGCTCCTGTCCATTGGGAAAGACCGTGTCACAAAACGCAAACATATGCCGCACCTGCTCCGACAATGCGTCGCTCCGCTTTTGGAATGCCTTTAACCGATTATCGAAATCCTTTTTCACCAGTGCAAAAGCTGCCTGCTTCGGATCAGACTGCACCAGTTTGCTCTGTTCCTCCAGAATCCGCATTACCTGCAGCTTTTGTTTCTGCTGTGCCTCAGAAAGACTTTTTGCCCGAATGCCGGCATTCAGTTTTTTTCGGTTGTTCTGGATATATTTTTTCAGCAGTGCTGCACCGTCCTCAGTCTTGGATTCCCGTTTGAACACACGCAGCGTCTTGACCAGTTCTCCCAATACGTCCTCTTCTTCCGTAGACTCCCGCATGGCACCCATCACAGCATCCAGCAGCAGTCCCACCAGAGAGAAACGCTCATCAAACTTTGCTCGTTTTGCACGTTCCTGAATATCGGTGCTTGCTGTACCTGCCAGAATGTCTTTGATCTGATAGTCGCTCTTGTACTTGTTGTACAAGTCATAGTAAATGGCGAAATCCTGTGCAATTTCCGGATTCTGAATGTACTGTTCCACCAGTTTTTGATCGACGGGAATCTTGTGTTGTTCATACAGGTGGATCATCTGGCTCAGGTCGTCCCAGCCTCTGGCGGTCACAAAACGCTTGCCGTCCACCGTAGTTTCCACCTTATAGAAATTCCCCTTTTTGATTTCCAGATAGGTCAGAATCGAGGAGTGCACCCCATTCAGATATGCAAACTCCTTCCACACCGCAAAATCCGGTTCCACATCTACCCGTTTCAGTCTGTCCCATGTGGCAATGTCAAACTCCCGGACAGAGCGGTTATATTCCGGTGGATTTCCGGCAGTGACAACGATCCAGCCAGCCGGAACTTCTTGGAAATATCTGTATACGCCCCGATCTCGTCCTTATAGTGAATCAAGGTCAGATAGATCTCCTGCTGCTTGGTGTCAATGGCGTACTGGATAAATTTATCAATGTTCTTCTTGGTAACAAAGTCGGTCTTTTCCAGAAGCACCTGAATCAGCTCCAGATTGCCGCTGTCGATTAGTGCTTTCATGCCTCTTATCAGAAACAGCAATTTTAATACTTTTACAATTAGAAAATGCTTCCCTGCCAATCCGGGTTACACGATTTGAAATTGTGATGTCGGTCAAGCTTTCGCAATAAAGAAATGCGTATTCTTCGATATTGGTCACACTGTTCGGAAGTGTGAGAGCAGTCAGATTTCTACAACAGCGAAATGCACTATTTCCAATGCTGGTCACTCCATCCGGAATGGTGATGCTGGTCAGGCTTGTACAGTCAGAGAATACCTCATATTCAATGCTGGTCACGCTGTTCGGAATGGTGATGTTGGTCAGACTTCTACATGAGAAAAACGCCTTCGCTTCAATTCTGGTCACACCGTCCGGAATCACAACCTTTCTGCCTGTACCAGTACACTTTATCAGCACACCATCTTTAATTTGAAAATCACTGTTATTGCTCATTCTGGAAACGCCTCCTAAAATATTTTTATCATTACAAATTTAACACTACTATTATACACTTTCTCGTAACTAAAATCAAGATATATTTTGAAATTTGATGAAAAATGCCGTTGATCGTATGCTGTGAATTGCATTTCGGTCATACATTGCCAGTTGGTTCTGTTCCAATCAGCGGAACTTCTACTACCGGTTCTTCAAACCAATTCATACCGGTCCGAAAACGCAATGTCGTAAAATCTCCGGTCATTTCGTTTCTATAGATCGCATTGTCAAAATCATCGTATGCAGCATTTACAAAGTGCATCTGGAGCAATGCGTCTTTGTCGAACTACCGCAAGAATTCCAGAGAATCATAAAAATCCTCCCGCACAAAAGTAATCGCATCTTTTGTGAAATTATACATAGATGCACGAACCTCTATACGAATCCGGTCCTCTTCATGACACGCAAACTGATTGAAAGGAACACAGCGTTTTTTCGGATCCGGCTCACGACCGCCCAAAAATATACCCGAATCCAATATAAAGTACTCTTCTTTCCCTCTTATGTATATCTGCTAAAATAAAACTGAGCCAGCTGAGTGAAAAATGATAATAAAAAAG